>Ga0129317_1000068_pt1 | contig 125772 bp, 135 predicted proteins | sample Cm1ome_FD_94430 | JGI IMG/M metagenome (GOLD analysis project Ga0129317, IMG submission 94430) | Eastern black-and-white colobus group fecal microbial communities from Wisconsin, USA - Cm1105 metagenome | ecosystem: Host-associated > Mammals > Digestive system > Large intestine > Fecal...
ACCAGTTACCGCCCGAAGAACAAAAAGCGTATTTCCAGACGGCTCTTGACTTCATTTCGGAGCGTGTTGGAAAGCAGAATATCCTCTCCGCTGTCGTCCATATGGACGAGAGAACGCCCCATATGCACCTCTGCTTTGTGCCGATTACGCCAGACAATAAGCTGTCAGCGAAAGCTATCTTAGGCAACCAGAAATCATTATCCGAGTGGCAGACCGCCTACCATGAGCGGATGTCCTCACGGTGGAATCAGCTTGAACGGGGGCAGTCCTCAATGGAAACCAAGCGGAAACACGTCCCCACATGGCTCTATAAATTAGGCGGCAGGCTTGATAAACAGTATGAAGAAATCGTGTCTGCCCTATCCGACATCAACGCCTTTAACGCAGGGAAGAAAAGGGATAAAGCGTTAGATTTACTCTCTGCATGGCTGCCAGACGTGGAGAAATTCTCTAAGGAAATCGGGAAACAGCAGGCGTATATCGACAGTTTGAAAGAGAGAATTGGGCAGGAATCAGACTATGCGGGGCGTATGCGTGATGAAAAGTACGAGCAGGAACTAAAGGTGCAGAAAGCGAATCAGAAGATATTTGAATTGCAGAGAACCAACGAGCAGATGGGGCGGCTGCTGTCAAAAATACCGCCCGAAGTGTTGGAAGAATTGCAGAAAAATCATAGAAGCAGAGCGAAAGAAAGGTAGATATGTGAATGAAGAAACAGGATTTTAAGGTGTTAAAGACCAAAGACTTGTACCCGTTCCCCGACAATCCGTTTCATGTGGCAGAAGATGAAACACTGTCAGAGTTAGCGGAAAGCATCAAGGAATTTGGCATTGTCACGCCGATAATCACACGCCCGAAAGAGGACGGGGACGGTTATGAAGTGATTGCAGGACAGCGGCGTGTCCGTGCTTCTGAACTTGCAGGGATAAATACCGTGCCTGCGTTTGTCCTGCCCTTAGACCGTGACCGAGCCATCATCACCCTTGTAGACAGCAATTTGCAGCGTGAGAATATCCTGCCATCGGAGCGGGCGTTTGCTTACAAGATGAAATCCGAAGCCATGAAGCGGCAGGGTTTCCGCACAGACTTAACCTCGTCACAAGTTGTGACGAAGTTGCGGACGGACGACAAGGTGGCACAGGGCTTCGGCGTGGGCAGGATGACCGTGCAGCGTTTTATCCGCCTGACGGAACTGATACCGCCGATTTTGCAGATGGTGGACGAGGGGAAAATCGCCCTCACGCCTGCGGTGGAACTGTCCTTCTTGAAGAAAGACGAGCAGGAAAACCTCTTTGCCACGATGGAGAGCGAAGAAGCAACGCCCTCACTCTCACAGGCACAGCGGATGAAACAGTTAAGCCAGAGCGGGCGGCTTGACATGGATACGATATTTGCGATTATGACGGAGGAAAAGGGCAACCAGAAAGAAACCTTGAAAATCAACACAAGCAAGCTGAAAAAATACTTTCCGAAGAACACAACGCCGAAGCAGATGGAGGAAACCATCATCAAACTTTTGGAGCGTGAGTTGCAGAGGAAACGCAACCGTGACAGCCGCTAATCTTCTTTTTTCGGGAAGTAAATACAGAGAGTTGAGGTATGGAGAATGAGAGAAATCCAGTATGAAATCGTAAAGGAAATCGCAGTATTGTCTACGGGCGACAGTGGCTACACAAAGGAAATCAATCTCATTTCATGGAATGGGAAAGAGCCGAAGTATGACATCCGCAGCTTTTCCCCGAACCGTGAAAAGTGCGGCAAGGGAATCACGCTGAACGCTGATGAAGCGGCGGCACTCCTTAAAGCATTACAGAAAGAATTAAACAGCGAGGATTAATGGTATCTGATTGGCAGGGCGGGGACATTTCCAAACTCTTCCCTGCCCTGTCTGGAAAGGAAGATTTAAGTATGGGCGAGGATAAGAAAGCAGATAAAAAGAGAAAGCGTATCGTGCCAAAAGCACCAGTGCAGATGATAATCAGCCGTGAATATGTCGGCACACAGACCGTTACAGAAGCGTTTGTCCCGATTATCTCCGAGGATATTCGGAAGAAGATTGCCGAGGGCGACACCTTCGACAATGAGGGGCTGTCCGCTTAGAATGTACGCAATGGGACATGAAAACAGATAGGACAGATACGGAGGTTTTACAGTATGGCAGGAATCAAAGAAGAAAAGAAAATCTATTTAGTCGGCATTTATTGCCGCTTATCTAAAGACGATGGTACGGATAACGAGAGTGCGAGCATTGCGACACAGAAATCCATCCTCACGGATTATGTGAAAAAGCAGGGATGGCACATAGCAAAAACGTATGTGGACGATGGTTATTCTGGTACAAATTTCCAAAGACCAAGTTTCCAGAATATGATAAAAGACATTGAAAGCGGTCTGATAAACTGCGTGATTACGAAAGATTTATCCCGTCTGGGGAGAAACTATCTTGATTGTGGGTTATATCTGGAAGTTTTCTTCCCAGAGCATAACGTGAGGTATATAGCGGTCAATGACGGCGTAGATACCTTGAATAAATCTGCTATGGACATCACGCCTTTCCGCAACATTTTAAACGAAATGTATGCCGCTGACATATCTGTTAAGATAAAATCGGCATATCGGGCGAGGTTTCAACAGGGGAAATTCATGGGAACTACCGCCCCTTATGGCTATATCAAAGACCCTGCCGACCACAACCATCTGCTGATAGATGATAAAGTGGCACATGTTGTAAAAGAGATATTCGACCTTGCATTAAAAGGGAATGGAGTTGCCAAAATTTGCAGACATCTTAATAAACAGCATATCCTACGCCCTGCCGCTTATGCGGCGGAGCGTGGCGAAACAGGCTTTGAACGTCATTTTGAGGGGAACGAGGACAAACGCTATATTTGGAGTGGGAACAGCGTGAGGAGCATTTTAAGAAGCCCGATATATGCGGGAAATCTTGTAGGCTACAAACGGATTGCCGCCAATATGAAAAGCAAGAAACGCCCCTCTAAGCTGCCCGAAGAATGGGAAGTGATACCCAATACCCATGAGGGAATAGTCACGCAGGAGGAATTTGATATTGTCCAACAGCTTATTACAAGTCGTAGGCTTCCACAGAACAAGGGAGGATTTGTAAATATTTTTGCAGGCGTTATCAAGTGTGTGGACTGCGGATGTGCTCTGCGGGCAATGAACGTACACAGGAGGAAACGCCCAGAGATTATCGACTGTGTACAGTATTCATGTAATAATTATGCAAGAAACGGAAGAAGCGAGTGTAGTGCCCACAATATAGAAGCAAGGGATTTATTCAATGCCGTTCTTGCCGACATCAACTGTTTTGCGGATATGGCAGTGAATGATGAAAAGGCGGTCAGGGCCATAGAAAAGCGGCTCACGGAAACAGACCAGAGCAGGGCGAAAGCATTAGAGAAAGAACGTAAGAAGCTGAACAAACGCCTTGCGGAACTGGACAGGCTGTTTTCCTCTCTCTACGAGGATAAGGTCATGGAGCGTATTACCGAGCGGAATTTTGAGATGATGTCGGGGAAATACCAGAAAGAGCAGCTTGAAATTGAAGCAAGGCTGAAAGAGGTGACGGAAACTCTTAATGAAAGCTACGAGAAATCACGGGGAATCCGTGACTTCCTCGCCCTTATCCGAAATTATCAAGGCTTAAAAGAACTGGATGCAACAGTTATAAACGCACTCATAGACAAGATACTTGTTTCGGAGCGTGAGAAGATGGCAGACGGAACAGTGAAGCAGGAAATCAAGATTTACTATAAATTCATCGGCTTTGTCGATGAATTACATATCATACCTACAAAACGGTGGGCAGCAATGCCCGCTAAAAATTGTACGGTGTGCGGCGTTGAATATGTCCCGGGCTCTGGTGCATCAAGGTATTGTCCTGCTTGTGCCAAGAAGATACGGAGGGAGAAATCAAACGAGAGCAAACGCAGGAGCAGAGAACAGAAAAGGATAGCATGTATGAACTGTCCGCAAAAAATGACCGACTGATGTGGTGCAACAACAATGATGGAAATGCTTGTACTTTATAAAGATACAGTAGAGTATCTCAAAGCACGGGGTGTAGAAGTAGTTGGAAATATGGTAGGAGAGATTCTTACAGTTCAGGAAGCAGGTGGTTTCCAGATGAACATTGCAAAATGGGATGATGAAATCGAAGCGCTTTGGAATACTCCATGCCACACACCTGTATTCTTTAAGGAGTAAATATTATGGCAGACGCAGTTGGAAATAAAGATGCAAAAAATTATTATTTAGATGTACCTGTTGCTGATAACGGATTTTTTGCGAAAGGCCTTGGAAATACAGACTGGGGAATGAAGAACAGACTCAGCCGTATTTTCAATCCGAAATCAGGAAACACAATTATGCTCGCATTTGATCATGGATACATTATGGGACCAACATCAGGTCTGGAACGTCTTGACGTTACGATTGCACCACTTTGTGAGTACGCTGATGTACTTATGGGAACAAGAGGAGCGCTTCGCACGTGTATCCCACCGACACTGAATAAGGCAATTTGTCTTAGAGCAACCCATGACACTTCTATTTTCTTCGATGATATGAGTGTGGGATCCGGTATGGCTATGGATATGGAGGAAGCGCTTCGCATGAATGCTTCCGCACTTGCAATCCAGTGTTTCGTCGGAGGAGCAGGAGAAAGGGATTCCCTCGAAACACTTTGCCGTGCAGCAGATGCAGGATACAAATACGGTGTACCGATTCTTGGTGTTACAGCCGTTGGAAAAGAGATGGAACGTACACCTAGATATTTCAGTACAGCATGTCGTATTCTTGCAGAACTTGGTGCAAGCTTTGTAAAAACATATTACTGTGAAGGCTTTGAAAAAGTTGTAGCTTCTTGTCCGGTGCCAATCGTAATCGCAGGTGGGAAGAAGCTTCCAGAAGCAGAGGCACTTGATATGTGCTATAAAGCAATGGCGAGCGGTGCACGCGGAGTAGATATGGGACGAAATGTGTTCCAGAGCGCACATCCGGTAGAAATGATGCTTGCAATTCATAAAGTGGTTCATGAAGGCTTCACAGGAAAAGAAGCATATGAGTTCTATTTAAACGAAACAAATAAATAAGACAACGTTCATAATTTATTGAGAGGAGAACAATTATGTCAGCAGAATATATGCATATTGGAATTCCAGTAACAAATCGTAAACCAGGTATGGTATATAATGAAGGAGCAAAATTCTGGGTAAGTAATGTAGATGATTACGATTATAAAATCGAATATTTAAAATTCGAAGAAGGAACACCATTTCCGGAAGCAATCCATCGTAATCCGCATGTGGCATACAAGGTAGATAATCTTGAAAAATATATAGAAGATGCAGACGAAGTGATCTGTGGACCAATGCCGGCAAATGAAAAGGATCGTCTTGCTTTTGTGTGGAAAGACGGAGCAATTCTTGAACTTTACGAAGAAAATTAATTTTAAATAATTAGCGGGAGTGCATTTGATGCACTCCCGTTCTTTACGCGAAGGCACAAGGTGAGCGGAAATGCTTGCATTTCCATTCGCCGCCGCACGCGAACGAGTAAAACTCGCAAAGCGTGTTTCAGCTCGTTTAGTCGTCTTCCTGTGTCATTGTATAGGTCTGACGTTTTCTCGCCATTTCATCGCTTGCAAGGTATTCATCATAGGTTGTCATCTTATCGATCATCTTTCCGCCAGGCATAATTTCCATGATACGGTTTGCGGTCGTTTCTACAATCTGATGGTCACGAGAAGAGAAAAGGATGACACCAGGGAATTTTTTCATTCCATTATTGAGAGCTGTGATTGCTTCCATGTCGAGGTGGTCTGTCGGTTCATCCATAATCAGAATGTTTGCTCCGGAAATCATTAATTTAGAGAGAAGGCAGCGTACCTTTTCACCTCCGGATAACACGCGTACTTTCTTTACACCGTCTTCTCCGGCGAAGAGCATTCTTCCCAGGAATCCGCGTACATAAGTGACATCTTTGATTTCTGAATATTGAGTCAGCCATTCTACGATGGTGTCTTCGCCTTCAAATTCTTTTCCACTGTCTTTCGGAAAGTAAGCCTGTGTTGTTGTTACACCCCATTTATAAGTACCTTCATCCGGTTCCATTTCGCCTGCAAGAATCTGGAAAAGTGTAGTCTTTGCAAATTCATTTCCACCTACGAAAGCAACCTTGTCATCTCGATTGAGGGTAAACGAAATATGATCCAGAACCTTTTCCCCATCAATCGTCTTGCTGATACCATCTACAGTAAGCGCTTCATTTCCAATCTCACGATTTGGCTTGAAATCAATGTATGGATATTTACGGCTGGAAGGACGGATTTCTTCCAACTGGATTTTCTCGAGCGCACGTTTTCTTGAAGTAGCTTGACGAGATTTTGAAGCATTTGCACTGAAACGGGAAATAAATTCCTGAAGTTCTTTGATTTTTTCTTCTTTTTTCTTGTTTGCTTCCTTCATCTGGCGGATAAGAAGCTGGCTGGATTCATACCAGAAGTCATAATTACCGGCATAGAGCTGAATCTTGCCGTAGTCAATATCTGCTATTTGTGTACATACTTTATTTAAGAAATAACGGTCATGGGATACGACAATAACAGTGTTATTAAAGTTAATCAGGAATTCTTCCAACCATGCGATGGCATCTAAATCAAGGTGGTTCGTAGGCTCGTCGAGGAGCAGGATGTCAGGTGACCCAAAAAGTGCCTGTGCAAGAAGCACCTTGACTTTCTGAGCACCGGTAAGATCAGACATTTGTGTATAGTGTAATTCGGTGTCAATGCCAAGTCCATTTAATAAAGCAGCGGCATCGGATTCGGCTTCCCATCCGTTCATGGTTGCAAATTCGCCTTCTAATTCACTTGCTTTGATTCCATCTTCATCTGTGAAATCTTCTTTGGCATAGATGGCTTCCTTTTCTTTCATAATCTCGTAAAGACGGGCATTTCCCATAATTACAGTATCAAGAACCGGATACTGATCATATTTAAAATGGTCTTGCTGTAAGAAAGAAAGTCGTTCTCCTGGAGAAATGATAACCTCTCCGGAAGTTGGTTCTAACTGTCCGGACAAAATTTTGAGAAAAGTAGATTTACCGGCACCATTTGCTCCGATAAGGCCATAACAGTTGCCTTCTGTGAATTTAATATTTACATCTTCAAACAATGCTTTCTTCCCTACGCGAAGGGTAACATTACTTGTACTAATCATTGAGCATTCTCCTTATTCTGAATTAATCGGTATTTACCGCCCTATATCGTAACATGAGAACTACTTTTGTGCAAGACTATGAAAGTTTAAATGTGGTATCGGTTAAATGAAATGCCTTGCTCTCCAGAGGTGCTCCGCATTTCCTGCTTTCGTCAAAAATTGCCAGGATATCCGCTGCGGAGAGCTCACCAAGTCCGACGCGAAGAAGGGCTCCTGAGATCAATTGTGGCATATAGCGCAGAAAACTGTCCGCTGTTATGGTAAGGAAGAGTTTGTTGCTCCATTCGTTTGTGGAAAGCGTCAATTCGGAAATGGTGCGTATCGTAGATTTCTTCTGCTTTCCGGCAGAGTAGCCGGCAAAATCATGAGTGCCGACAAAATGGGCTGCTGCTTGTTTCATGGAGATAATATCCAGATTGGGACCGGTGTAAATTGCATATTTTTGTTGAAAAATATCTGGAATATCCGCAATGTCAATAATGCATCGGTAAGTGCAGGACTCTAAAAGAAGAGGAGCACAGAAGCGATCAGATTCATAGTATGCTTTTCGGATGGCGATATCCTGTGGAAGCATTTTGTTGAGCGATGAAAGTATCGATTCCGGAGATATATCATTTTTCAGATAAAAATTCACTGTCTGCATATGTGCATGTACGCCAGGCTCTGTTTTGACGGCAGGAAATAATCGGACCTCTTCTCCTGTGAGACGCCGGATGGCGGAAGCTAATTTATATGAAATTGTATATTCGGAATTCTTTTTCTCGAATCCCTGGTAATTTGTTCCATCATATTCTAATATAAGTTTAATATTATTCATGAGAAGCTCCTTTCTGAGATGGTTTTAGTATAGCATAAAAAGAGCATTTTTTTGTATAAAACGAACAAAACTTGAAAAAAGAATTTAGTATTTCTGAATAATTGTAATATATTTGACAATATGATATGATTGTTTCAAGATAAGTTCCAGTGTAAATGAGTGATAGGACAAAATCTTAGCCGAAAGGCGGATTTTGTCCTTTTTTGCGTATTCAAATATTTTCACTGAAAGGATAAAAGGGAGAAATAGAATGAGATCAAAAGATTTGAGCTATATTCAGCGCTTGGAGAGACCGGTGTCTGCCGTAGATGTAGTCATTGATACGGATGCTTACAATCAAGTTGATGATTTGTATGCATTAGCATATTTAATACTTTCTGATGAAAAATTAAAGTTAAAAGGCATATTTGCAGCGCCATTTTACAGTCCTCCGAGTATGGGAAGAGTTCGCCAGAACAGTAGCCCAGGCGAGGGTATGAATCAAAGTTACCATGCAATTATGGAATTACTGAATGTCATGCAAAGGGAAGATTTGAAGGATATTGTTTTTCATGGTTCTGAGCAAAATCTAAAAAATGAAAATGTTCCGGTAGAATCAGATGCTGCACGAGAATTGGTACGTCTGGCAAATGAGCATACTCCACAAAAGCCACTTTATGTGATTGCAATAGCGGCGCTTACCAATATTGCTTCTGCCATACTTTTGAATCCAGAAATTATAGATAAGATTGTAGTGGTATGGCTTGGAGGGCATAGTTTTGACTGGCATTCCTGTAGTGATTTTAATGCTACACAGGATATTTCGGCTGCCCGTGTAGTGTTTGACTGTGGTGCTGCGGTGGTACAGCTTCCGTTAAATGGAGTCGTTGCGGAATTTCGAGTTTCAAGAATTGAGCTGCAATATTATTTGAAAGGAAAGAATGCACTCTGCGATTACCTTTTGAACTCTTCTTTGGATATCATGAAAGATGCGCCTGTATACAATTGGTCGAAACCATTGTGGGATGTTGCTGTTGTTGCCTGGCTTTTGGATGCCAAGTTCATGGAAGACCGGTATGAACATAGTCCGATTTTTGAATATGATTTTCGTTATGGCATGGATTGCAGCAGACATTTTATTAAGTATGTGTATCACATTAACAGAGATATCTTATTTGAAGATATGTTTTACAAATTGATTTCTAAAGCCTGATAATCAGCAAAGCTGATATGAGATAATACCAAAAAAAGAAAAGGAGGATGTATTATGAAATTTAAAAAATTATTATCAGGGTTACTTATTACCGTTATGGCTGTGAGTTTAACAGCGTGCGGAGGTGAAAAAAACAAAGATTCTGAAGCACCTGAAGGAGGTGCCGGAGAAGAGACAGTGATTCATCTGATGATGAGCAATTCACAGGAAATTGGTGTAAGTGCTGCCGTTGAAGCATTTAACAAGGAATATGAAGGAAAAATCAGATGTGAAGCAGATTATATTTCCTTTAATGATGTCTTTGAGACGCTGGAAGTTCTCATGAGTAATCAGTCTACAGAATATGATATTTTTGCAGCTGATGGACCAAATGTATCTGCATATGTACATCGTGGATACTTACAGCCACTGAACGAATGGATCAGCGATGATGAGATTGCGATGTTTACCGATTCTATGATTACAGAAGGAACAGTAGAAGGAGAATTCTACGGTGCGCCGATGGGAGATTCCTCTCTTGTAATGTATTACAATACGAAATTATTAGAAGAGGCAGGTCTTGATATCGATTTTGATTCGGTTACTCCAGATCATCGATTGACTTGGGAAGAACTTACAGGATATGCAAAGCAGGCGCTTTCCGTTCTGGATCCTGATGGAAATAACGGTATTTATGGTATTGAATTCCAGCAGGTAGGACGTGTTTATCAGATGAACGTACTTCCTAATTCACTTGGCGGTGCACAGATTAGTGAAGATGGTTTGAGTGTTGATGGAGTTATCAATACAGATCCATGGTATGAGGCGCTTGAATTCTATCAGAAAAATGTTGAAAATGGTATTTTCACAAGAGGAATCGGAGCAACAGATACTTCAAGTTATTTCCAGTCAGGAAAAATTTTATTCTACCTTGGAACAACTGCGTTGCCGGCTACTTTTGAAAAAAATGAATTTTCAGACTACGGTTATACTTATGTTCCTTGCTTTGAAGGACATGAAAATGATGTAAGAACCTCTTGCGGAAGTTGGACAATTGGTATGAATAAATATTCTGAAAAACAAGAAGCTGCGGCAGAATTCATTAAATATCTGACACTTTATGACGGTGCTGACGTTTATATTAACGCATCTGGTATGGTTCCTGCGCTTAGCAGACAGTTTACGGATGAACTCAAAGCAGAAAAACCATTTATGAAAATAGCGGAATATGAAGCTTTAAATACATCATTGGTACGTGCGGTTACTCCAGCATATAATGAGTATAATACAGCAATGGATGCAATGTGGGATAATATCAGAAATGGTTCAGATATCAAAGAATCAGTTGATAACTGTATCGACGAACTTACAACTGCATTTAAAGAATACGAATAAAATGTATAAAGGGGGCTGCTTCTGAAATGGAATAATGACAGGGGCAATCCTCTTGCTTATAAGGAGATAAAAGAACAGTGGTTACAAAATCCAATTCTAAAAAAATAAAAGGGAAAGTGGCACTTAGAAAAATGGCGCCTTATCTGATGTTGGCACCAATATTGATTGTTATCTTCATATTCAAATTGTTTCCAATGATATCTGTAGTGATAGAATCTTTTATACGAGATGGTTCATTTACTTTCCGTACCTATGAGATTCTGTTTGGAGATAAGAATTTCTGGCAGGCTTTTTGGACAACCATTAAGATGAATTTGGTTATGATTCCACTGCAGATCTTATTGTCTTTAATTCTTGCTCTTTTGGTAAACAATATGGTGAAGGGAATCGGTGTTTTTCGAAGTATTTATTACCTTCCGGTTACTATGGCGATTTCTGTTGCCTCTATTACATGGGATTTGATGGCAAATTATAATAGCGGAGTTTTTAATAGTATTATTTCTTTTTTCGGAATAGAAAAGCAAGGCTTATTTACAGATGCAAATCAAGCGTTATGGTGTATCGTAATCATGGCAACATGGAAAGGCTGCGGTATGTGGATGATGTATATATTAGCGGGACTAAAAGGGGTCGATACGTCTATTTATGAATCCGCAAAATTAGATGGCGCAGGATATTTCCGTACGTTATTCAGTATTACACTTCCACTGATTAAAAGAACGATGTTATTCGTAGTAGTAGCGAATACATCAGCTAATATGCTTTTGTTCGCTCCGATGAAATTGATTACGGAAGGTGGACCAAAGAATAGTACGAATGTATTAATGTACGAAATTTATAAATCTGCATTCCGAAATGGAAATGCTTCTCGTGCAGGAGCAATTACAACAATTTTATTGATGATTGTATTGGTGGTTGTTGTATTACAGTTCCGAATGCTGAATGAAAAAGAAGATGATTAAGGAGGGCAGCGATGATGCATAAATACGATAAAATGAAAAAAATATTGTTGTACATTGCTTTGATATGTATTGCTATTGTTGCCATATTCCCATTTTTTTATATTTTAATGGCATCTTTCCGCTCAAATATGGAAATTTTTGAATATGCGCTCCCATTTAACTGGAAAACATTGATTCCACAGGAGTGGACACTTAGTAATTATATAAATATATTTAAAGAATTTAATTATGGAACGGCGCTTCGAAATACCTTAATCGTTGTCGTTGTCCAGGTTCCAATTATATTGCTTCTTTCCTCTCTTGGTGGATTTGTCTTTGCGTTTTTTGACTTTAAAGGAAAGACAGTATTGTTTGCTATATGTTTAATTTCATTTATGGTTCCAACGGATGCAATTGCACTTCCACTGTATGATATGATTTCCGATTTTGGACTGGTAAATACTTACTGGGGAATGATTCTTCCGGGGGCGGCAAGCGGTTTATCGATGTTTTTATTTACACAATTTTTCAAGGAAATCCCGAAGAGTTTGCTGGAGGCTGCTCGCGTTGATGGCGCCAGTTGGCTTCAGATATTTGTAAAAATTGTTATGCCGCTATCTGTTCCGGTTACGATTACGGCAGGTTTGATGGCATTTGTAAGTGAATGGAATAATTTCTTCTGGCCGTTATTGGTTGCAAGAAAAGAAGAGATTCGTACGCTTCAGGTAGCACTATCTTACTTTTCAGATGAAAATGAAGTGTTCTTTAGTTATATTTTTGCAGGGGCAGCGATTTCTGCGGTTGTTCCGGTACTTCTGTTCTTGCCGCTTCAAAAATATTTCGTACAGGGTATTTCAAGTAGTGGTGTAAAAGGATAATGTTTGATTTTTCTCATCTTTCCTTATCAACAGTGATGCTTCGTATCTTCTTGGCGGTTTTTTGCAGCGGAGTTCTTGGAATGGAAAGGGAAAATAAAAATCGTCCGGCAGGTTTTCGCACTTATTTGCTGGTGTGTTTAGGCGCATGTATTACAATGCTTTTAGGACAGTATGAGTATTATTATATGGCAGAAGAGGTATCTGTAGATGTAACCAGATTCGGAGCTCAGGTGATTAGCGGAATTGGTTTTCTGGGTGCAGGAACGATCATCATTACCAGTCAGCAGGAAGTAAAGGGTCTGACTACGGCGGCCGGACTTTGGGCTTCCTGCTGTATGGGATTAGCAATCGGCGGCGGGAACTATCGTTGTGCTTTGGTTGGCTTTATTATAATTATTGGCTGTCTGGAATTGTTTCCGAACATTGAGAGATATTTTTTAAATCATTCTCTAAATATAAATGTATACCTGGAGTTTGATGAACTTGGGCGTATTCATGAGATATTAACATACATTAAGCAACAGGATATTCAAATATGGGATATTGATATTATGAATGCAAAAGAAAATATTTCAAATTATCCGGCAGCTATCTTTTTTCTACATTTGCAAAAACGTCAGAATCATGAACAGATTATTGCGTTATTGTCTGATTTAAAATATGTTTTACAGATTGAGGAGATTTAGAAAATACGATGTTACTTTCAATTTTGGACCCGATCAGAGGAACGGGTATCGTCTCTACTTTATTTAAACTATTTACGGCTGTTATTTGTGGCGGTATTATAGGAATTGAAAGAGAATTCAAAAGACGCCCTGCCGGATTTCGAACACATATCCTGATCAGTTTGGGAGCCGCTATGACAACTTTGACGAGTCAATTTATTGTCAAAGACCTCGGTATGCCGGCGGATCCAGGACGTCTTGGAGCACAGGTAATTGCTGGAATTGGGTTTATTGGAGCCGGAACGATCATTGTATCGAAGCGTAATCGAGTGAAAGGCCTGACAACTGCAGCCGGACTTTGGACAACTGCTATTATAGGGCTTGCTTCGGGAATGGGGTTTTATGAATGTAGCATCGCGGCGACCATATTGATTCTATTTGCTGAATTAGTTTTGAGTAAGTTGGAGAATCTATTGCGTGAAAGGCATCAGGAAATTTATCTGTATATTGAATATACGGGACAAGGATACTTGAATCAGGCAATAGAATATTTTCGACGAGAGAATATTTCAATCCTTGATGTAGAGATTATCAAGAAAAAGAAAAAGAATGATAAGAACAATATAGCAATTATTACGATACGATTACATCGAAATATCAGTCAGACCAATATTTTGAATGATATTTCGAAATTTCCACAAACTATAGCAGTAGAAATTGTGTAAGATCTAAGAGGCTGTCTTTTGATACATAAAATACAGAGAGTGAGAGTAAGAGAATGAAAATTGACTTGGGAAAAATATTAAGCAAACATAAAATTGTTGCCGCACTGTGTGACGAAAAGGATTTGGAAGATTTGTGTTTATCAAATGTAAGAGTTGCATTTGTTTTATGCGGCGATTTCCAGACATTACCGGATATTGTTTCGAGAATAAAAAAAGCAAATATTATTCCGCTTGTTCATATTGATTTTATTGATGGGCTTTCTGCAAAAGAGGCAGCGGTTGATTTTGTGAAATATTATACTTGTGCGGATGGAATTGTCACAACGAAACTGAACCAAGTAAAGCGGGCACATGCACTGGGATTATTGGCGGTACAGCGATATTTTGTTTTTGATACAATTGCCATGTATAATATAAAAAAGCAAATGTCACTGACAAGTGCAGATATGGTAGAAATTCTTCCGGGAGTGATTCCGGTTGTAAATAAATACCTTTCTTCTGATGGGAAAGAAGCATTAATTGTAGGAGGTTTTATTAACACACAAGAAGATATTGAAAACGCGTTTAAAAGTGGTGCACTTTCTATTACGACCTCTGTACCGGGTCTTTGGTATTTATAAATGCTTTCAGATTGAGCTGCTAAGAAATGAACAGTTTTGAACAGGGAGGAATGCGACTTGAATTAGTCACATCCCTCCCTTAATTTACGCGAAGGCATAAGGCGAGCGGAAATGCTTGCATTTCCATTCACCGCCGCACGCGAACGAGTGAAACTCGCAAAGCGTGTTTCATCTCGTTTCATACTGAAAAAGAAATTTCTTAGAAAGGTGGTTTTTTGTTTTCTTTGGCTTTCTTGACAGAAGAAACCATTTGATCAATATGTTGCTTTTCTTTTTCTGATTTCCCTTCTTTTAATATAGTAAGAATCAGATCAATCTCATCTTGTGAAAAACGAATATTCTGCTTGTTTGCATTTACGATTAGTGACAGCATTACAGTGGCCAGGGCATTTCCAGATTTGCCCTGTGTCTGTGAGGCCGCAAGTTGAAGCAGCTCCAATTTCCTGGGATCAAGATTTTTCATTGCAGGATGATTCATCCATGTTTCCATTATTTTCCTTCCTTTCCTGTTGAAATGCCTGAAATATGTCACCCATATTCATGAAACCGGACAGGTCATCCATATTCATTCCCTGCATCATCTCCATCATATTCATTGCCTGCACCATATTTTCCATCATCTCAAAATTTTCATCAGGATAATAATCTTTAAGATCATGGATGATATTTTCCATAGACAGTGTTTTGTGCATGGAAGAGGCATGAGAATAGTAATGGAAATAAGTCAGTGTATTTTGAAATTCGGTGAATTTGACATAGATTCCAAGCATAGGCTGAATCTCCGAAGGAGCATAAGGAAGCAATAATTTCAGCGCTTGTAAATTGTTGTCGGTGACAGCCAGATCCAGTGGCGTCAGTTTCTGGGGTGTTTTCCATTCCATATGATATCTCCAGAAATTCAATTCATAAAAATATATGTAGTTAAACAGAAAAATATGAAAACACATATAGTATTAAGGAAAGGAAAGGTGAGAAAAATGAAAAAAGTTATTATTGAAGGTAATGCGGTTTATGAGGTAGATGAAGAATGTCTAAAAAGAATGGAGGAAAAAAAGGATAAAGAGAAAAAGGAAGAAGAAAAAGAAAAGGGATGCAAGTAAGCATCCCTGAAAAAATAATTAGCAGCCACAGCCACATCTGTTGTCACAGTCATTTCCGCAGCCGTTTCCCCAGTTGTTTCCGCAGCCATTTCCACAGCCGTTTCCGCCGCAGAAGAAGAGAAGGAGAATGATCCAGATCCAGTCGCATCCGCATCCTGATCCAGAACGTCCCCAACTATTTCCCATTCCGCCACAGAAGAAGAGAAGGATGATAATCAGGAAACAAGGTGAGATATTACATCCGTTTCCACCAAAAATTGTACTGTTGTTGTCGCATCCGCATCCACAGTTTGTTGCACTAAGTTCACTCATTTTTTAAAGCCTCCAATAGGATTTCATTACACTTTATCATATGAGAGATGGCTTGGCTTTGTTGACAAAAAAAATAAGGAAATGAATATTCTAATAGAAAAAAGGATTTTTTATTATGAAAGATATAAAACAGAAAATAAAATATCGTTGTCCGGAAGTATTGGCAGATCATATTTGTGGAAGAGGCGTCGTGACAGCAGTTCTGGATACAGGTGTTCAGATGCATCCGGATTTGAAAAACCGGATTATCGGATGGAAGGATATGGTGAAGCACAGGGAGGAGATGTATGATGATAATGGTCATGGGACGCATATCGCCGGAATTATAGCAGGAAATGGAGCATGTTCGAATGGAATTTATGCGGGAATTGCGCCGGAATCGAAAATCGTAAGCGTGAAGGTGCTGGATTATGCAGGAAATGGAAAAATTGATGATGTGATAGAAGGAATTCGGTTTGTACTGGAAATGCGGGAAAAGTGGAACATTCGAATTGTAAATATATCTATGGGAACGGAAAGACACGAGGGGCGGAAAGATGAGGAAGAGTTATTAAAGTGGGTAGAGCGGATGTGGGATGTAGGAATGGTTGTAATCACTGCAGCTGGAAATATGGGACCGGATTATGGAAGTGTTACGATTCCGGGCGCCAGCAAAAAGGTAATCACGGTGGGCGCCTGTGATGCAGTTTATAATAAAAGAAGACCGAATCCTAACTTTTATTCAGGGTGCGGACCAACGAAGGAGTGTGTGATAAAACCAGATATCTGTGCGCCTGGGAATCAGATTTTTTCGTGCAATTTTCGTTATCCGCTCCGAAGTAAAAAGCCGTATATTGCCAAGACAGGCACCTCTATGGCAACACCTGTGATTGCAGGTGCGACAGCTTTGCTTCTGGAAAAATATCCCAAAATGAGTAATGTGGAAGTGAAGATGAGACTGTGGGAGAGCGGAGATGATATGGGACTTGGTGGAAACAGTCAGGGACATGGTCTGATAAATATCGGAAAATATTTAAAATAAAAAAATGAAATAAAATGTATATGTCAAGTTTTTTTGCTTGACACAGCGAATATTTTGTTATATGATGTTTCAGGTGATAAAAATGAATGAATTATTAAAGCAGACATTGTTGTATGATTTCTATGGAGAATTACTTACTGCTCATCAAAAGGAAATATACGAGCAGGTCATACTCGAAGATTATTCTTTGAGTGAGATTGCAAAAGATGCCGGAATCAGCAGGCAGAGTGTTCATGACATGATCAAGCGCTGTAATAAGACGCTGGAAGGTTATGAGAAAAAGCTTCATTTGGTAGAGAAATTCATGTCTGTGAAAGAAAAGGTTCATCAGATTAACACCTTGCTGGAAAACTATGAAGATCAGGACGAGAAAGAACTGATCAAAATGGTGAAAAAACTTTCTGGTGAAATCATAGAGGAGTTATAATATGGCATTTGACAGCTTAACAGAAAAACTTCAAAATGTGTTCAAGAATCTAAAAGGAAAAGGCAAACTGACAGAGGACGATGTAAAAGAAGCATTGCGCGAAGTCAAGATGGCTCTTTTGGAAGCGGATGTAAACTTCAAAGTTGTAAAGAAGTTCGTCAAAGATGTACAGGAGCGGGCAGTCGGTCAGGATGTAATGAATGGATTAAATCCGGGACAAATGGTTATCAAGATCGTAAATGAAGAGCTGATTCGTCTGATGGGATCTGAGACAACAGAGATTAAGCTTCAGCCAGGGAAATCCAAGACAGTCATTATGATGGCAGGGCTTCAAGGAGCTGGTAAGACGACAACCACGGCCAAGCTTGCCGGTAAGTTCAAGTTAAAAGGGAAGAAACCGCTTCTCGTAGCCTGCGATGTGTATCGTCCTGCGGCGATCAAACAGTTGCAGCTCAACGGAGAGAAGCAGGGCGTGGAAGTTTTCTCTATGGGAGAGAATCAGAAACCGTCCAATATTGCAAAGGCGGCTATGGAGTATGCCAATAAAAACGGGCACGATCTTATCATTTTGGATACGGCTGGACGACTTCATGTGGATGAAGATATGATGGCAGAACTTCAGGAAATAAAAGAAACCGTAGAAGTACATCAGAGTATTCTGGTTGTAGATGCTATGACCGGTCAGGATGCAGTAAATGTTGCTGATAATTTCAATCAGAAGATTGGAATTGACGGAGTAATTGTCACAAAACTGGATGGAGATACCCGTGGTGGTGCGGCATTGTCAATCAAGGCAGTGACTGGATGCCCGATTTTGTATGTAGGTATGGGAGAAAAGCTCTCCGATCTGGAACAGTTTCATCCGGATAGAATGGCATCCAGAATTCTTGGCATGGGTGATGTCCTCAGTTTGATTGAGAAAGCAAGTGAGGAGATCGACGAAGAACAGGCCAGAAAGATGACCGAGAAGATGAAGAAAGCCCAGTTCGATTTTGATGATTACCTGGAAAGTATGAGTCAGATGAAGAAAATGGGAGGCCTTGGCAGTGTGATGGGTATGCTTCCGGGGCTGAGCAATATGGGTGGCCGGGGCAAGATGCCTGAAGTAGACACGGAGGAAGCAGAAAAGAAGATGGCTAAAGTAGAGGCAATCATTCATTCTATGACTCCGGAAGAACGTGCGAATCCGGATCTTCTTAATCCTTCCAGAAAGCATCGCATTGCAAAGGGTGCAGGCGTAGATATTGCGGAAGTGAACAGAGTGGTAAAGCAGTTCAACGAAATGAGAAAAATGATGAAACAGCTTCCGGGAATGTTCGGTGGCAAAGGAAAAAAAGGCAGATTCAAAATGCCGTTTTAATGAGGTATATACGCAGAAGCGATATATATAGAAGAAAAATATTTTTATAGAAAAGTTTCAGGAGGAAAATACAATGGCAGTAAAAATCAGATTAAGAAGAATGGGACAGAAGAAAGCACCTTTTTATAGAATCGTAGTAGCAGATTCTCGTTCACCAAGAGATGGAAAATTCATCGAGGAAATCGGAACATATGATCCAACAAAGGATCCAAGTGAATTTAAAGTAGATGCAGAAGCTGCTAAGAAATGGTTAGATAACGGAGCACAGCCTACAGAAACAGTAGGAAAAATCTTCAAATTAGCTGGTATTGAAAAATAATCGGCGCCACGGAGGTGCGAGTTAATGAAAAATTTAGTAGAAGTAATTACAAAAGCACTTGTAGATGAACCGGAGAGTGTTGTAATTACGGAAAAACAGGAAGGCAAGACTACGGTTATCGAAGTACATGTTTCTGAAAGCGACATGGGAAAAGTAATCGGAAAGCAGGGACGTATTGCAAAAGCAATTCGTTCTGTTGTGAAAGCTGCTGCAGCCAAAGACGACAAAAAGGTTGTAGTTGAAATCATGCAATAATTGTCAGAAAAGAGATGGGAACGCAGGTAAGGTAATTATCTGCGTTCCTTGTATAAAAGGAAGATATCTATGCAATCAAATGATTATTTACAAGTGGGAGTGATTACGTCTACCCATGGAATCCGAGGAGAAGTAAAAGTTTTCCCGACCACAGATGATCCGACAAGATTTGAAGAACTGAAAAAAGTAATGCTTGATACTGGGCGTCAGCTTCTGCCGCTGGAAATTACGGGCATAAAATATTTTAAACAGTTTGTGATTCTCAAATTTAAAGGAATCGACAATATTAATGAAATTGAAAAGTACTGTAAATGTCCACTTCTGGTATCCCGTGAAGATGCGGTAGAGTTGGAAGAAGATGAGTATTTTATGACGGATATGATTGGTATGACCGTATTTACAGATGACGGAACAGAATTTGGTGAACTGGCAGATATTATGGAAACCGGTGCAAATGACGTTTATGTTATCCGGACATTGGAGCATGGCGAAGTTCTGATTCCGGCAATTAAAGAATGTATTCTGGATGTGGACATAGAAGAACAGAAAATGACGATTCATCTTATGGATGGATTGTTATAAGAGGACAAGATTATGAGATTTGATATCATGACATTATTTCCGGAAATGGTGATGAATGGCTTGAATACAAGTATTATCGGGCGTGCAATTGATAAAGGGATTCTTGAAATCGAAGCATGGAATATCAGAGATTATGCATTTAACAAGCATAACAGTGTGGATGATTACCCATATGGCGGAGGCGCCGGAATGCTGATGCAGGCAGAGCCTGTGTATCAGACGTATAAAGCAATTTGCGAAAAAGCCGGTAAAGAAGAAGGCACACGACCACGAGTGGTATATCTGTCACCCCAGGGAAAGACTTTTAACCAGAGTATGGCAGAAGAATTTGCCAGGGAAGAGGAGTTGATTCTGCTCTGCGGACATTATGAAGGAATCGATGAACGTGTTCTGGAAGAGATCGTGACAGATTATGTCTCAGCGGGAGATTATGTGCTCACAGGCGGAGAACTTCCGGCAATGATAATGATTGATGCGATTTCCAGATTGATTCCGGGGGTACTTCACAACAATGTGTCTGCGGAATTTGAGACATTTCAGGATAATCTGTTAGAATATCCGCATTATTCGCGGCCGGAGATATGGCATGACAGACAGGTTCCGCCGATTTTGCTCTCAGGCCATCATGCGAATGTAGAAAAATGGCGAAGAGAGCAGTCGGTGATCCGAACAGCAAAGTGGCGTCCGGATCTGCTGGAGAAGGCAGAATTGACGGAAAAAGAACAGAATCTTGTGCGGGAAATTTTAAAAGAAAAAGAAGAAAAAGCCTTGCACAATATAACAGATTGTGATAGTATATAATACGTTGTGAAAGAAGAGATGGTCCTCTGGTACATTTAGTTGCCGGATATGTGATGAAAAAGCCTGGTGAATCTTTTAGAATGTATTAAGAACGTCAAAATAATGAGGAGGTCACACAAATGAACGAAATTATTAGAAATATCGAAGCTGCACAGTTAAAAGAAAATGCTCCAGAATTCAACGTTGGTGATACTGTAAAAGTTTACGGTAAAATCAAAGAAGGAAACCGCGAAAGAATTCAGGTTTTTGAAGGAACAGTATTAAAGAGACAGGGCGGCGGAGCCAGAGAAACATTTACAGTAAGAAAGAACTCTAACGGAGTTGGCGTTGAAAAGACATGGCCATTACACTCACCAAACGTAGAAAAAGTAGAAGTTATCCGTAAAGGTAAAGTAAGACGTGCGAAACTTAACTACTTAAGAGGACGCGTTGGTAAGAGAGCAAAAGTTAAAGAATTAGTAAAATAGTAAATGGATGTGAGGGACAAATACGATTAGTACTTGTCCCTTTTCTTGATTTGCGCTATATTAAAATGGTAACATCCGAGGAGATTCGAGCTGTAAATGCAGGCGGACGGATAAAAGCAGAGGGTAATTATGCGTGGAGAGTTGAAATTTGGAAAGGAGACCCGTCCAAGAAACTGGGATTGGGTTCCGGGGGTTCTTATGTGGATTTTACAGATTCTTATTGTCTGTGTATTCGCATTTATTTTTGTATGGTATTTTGGACAAAGGGTCAGCACCATCGGGGATTCGATGAATCCGGTTCTGGAAAATGGAAACATCGTACTTGTCAATCGTTTTAAATATGATGCAAGTTCTCCAAAGAGGGGAGATATTATCGTGTTTAAACCTCATGGAAATGAAAATATGCATTCGTCCATTAAACGAATCGTAGGCCTTCCGGGAGAAACGGTTCGGATCGCAGATGGGGTCATTTATATCGATGGAGAGGAATTGAAAGAAAAATATGAAGTTACCGGTTTCACGGAAGCTGGACTTGCCGAGGAAGAAATTGTTCTTGCGGGAGATGAATTCTTTGTGCTGGGTGATAACCGTGAAAGTAGTGAAGACAGTCGCATGGCTGATGTTGGAAATGTAAAACGTTCTGAGATTGAAGGAAAGGTATGGTTCCGTATCCTGCCTGCCGGTAAAATCGGATTTATAAGATAGAAACGAGGAGAAATAATATGAATTTTCAGTGGTATCCGGGTCATATGACGAAAGCAAAGCGTATGATGCAGGAAAATATAAAATTAATTGATCTGGTGATCGAGCTTGTGGATGCGAGAATTCCCATGAGCAGTCGTAATCCGGATATTGATGAATTAGGAAAAAATAAGGCAAGACTGATCGTTTTAAACAAGTCAGATCTAGCAGATGACAGACAGACGGAAGGCTGGGTAGAATTTTTCCAGAAGAAAGGATATTCGGTTGTAAAAGTGAATGCCAGAAAAGGCGGCGGAATTAAATCTATTCACGGAGTGATCCAGGAAGCCTGTAAGGAAAAGACCGAAAGAGACCGAAAGCGAGGAATCCTAAATCGCCCGGTCAGAGCCATGGTTGTGGGAATTCCGAATGTAGGAAAATCGACGTTCATTAACTCCCTGGCCGGAAAGGCATGTGCAAAGACAGGAAACAAACCTGGGGTTACAAAAGGAAAACAGTGGATTCGTCTCAATAAAAATGTAGAGCTTCTTGATACGCCTGGAATTTTATGGCCGAAATTTGAAGATCAGTCCGTAGGTCTTAAGCTTGCGTTTATCGGATCTATCAAAGATGAAATTATGAACCTGGAAGAACTTGCTGCAGAGCTGATTCATTTTCTTACAGATAATTATGTAGGAATTTTGAAAGAAAAATATGGAATTGAAGAAGTGGGCGATCCGTATGCCTGCCTTACAGAGATTGCAAGGAACAGACACTGTCTGTTAAAGGGAAGCGAGCTGGATACCTTGAAAGCAGCGAACCTGCTTTTAGATGATTTCAGAAATGGACGTTTGGGAAAAATTACATTAGAATTTCCAGAGGAGTATGAATAATGAGTGATAAAGTAAAAGGCTTTTTAAAAGAATTGGGCAGTTGGATTGTCTACATCCTTTTTATCATAGGGGTAACATGGTTTATTATTACTTTCATCGGTCAGAGGACGAAGGTGGATGGATCCTCTATGGAAACTACATTGAGCGATAAAGATAATCTTATTGTGGATAAGATTTCCTACCGATTCAGAGATCCGCAGCGATATGATATTGTTGTATTTCCATATCGTCACGCGGAAAATACATACTATATCAAGCGTATTATCGGTATGCCTGGAGAGACGGTTCAGATCATTGATGGAGAGGTCTATATTGATGGCGAGCTGTTGGGAGAACATTACGGAGCAGAAGTAATGCAAAAGGCAGGAATTGCTGCAGAACCGATCACTCTTGGAGAAGATGAGTATTTTGTCCTTGGCGATAACCGCAATCACAGTTCCGACAGTCGTGATCCAAGTGTGGGAATTTTGACACGCAAAGAATTAGTGGGACGTGCCTGGGTGCGCATTTATCCATTCGATAAAATAGGAGTGATCAGACATGAGTAAGAAACGTATTTCTGAAATAGAGGAAGAATTGAAAAGCTGTACAGGTGACAGAAACCAACTCTATGAATTATATCGGGAAGATGAAAAAAGCGGTGTGCAGAAACTGATTGCAAAATATAAGAAGCAGGATGAAAAACTGGAAGAAGAGCACAGAAGAATTGAAAAGATGTGCGCGTATGAAAGAGAATACCGTCATCTGGGATATATCTGTGGAATTGATGAAGTTGGAAGAGGGCCGCTTGCAGGTCCGGTGGTCGCTGGTGCGGTGATCCTGCCGGAAGACTGTGATATTCTGTATCTGAATGATTCGAAACAATTGTCTGCAAAGAAACGGGAAGAATTATATGATGAAATTATGGGGAAAGCAGTGGCAGTAGGTCTTGGAATGGTAAGTCCGCAGAGAATTGACGAGATCAATATTTTGCAGGCCACTTATGAGGCAATGCGTGAAGCCATTGGGAACCTGGCAGTGAAGCCGGATGTACTTTTGAATGATGCAGTTACGATTCCGAAAGTGGAGATCAGGCAGGTCCCGATCATTAAGGGAGATGCAAAAAGCGTTTCTATTGCAGCGGCAAGTATTGTGGCAAAAGTAACCAGAGACCGTTTGATGGAAGAATATGAAAAGGTTCTTCCAGGATATGGTTTTTTCAAAAATAAAGGGTATGGTTCTGCAGAACATATTGCGGCTTTAAAAGAGCTGGGACCAACGCCGATTCACAGGCAATCATTTATTAAAAATTTTGTGTAACCGGTTATTCGCGTGAGAACATCAAACAGCAATTTTAGTGAAGAGAAAACAAAATTTAAGAGAAAAAGGCAGCCATTATGAGCGGATTGCCGGAGCATACCTAAAAGAGAGAGGATATGAGATCTTAGAGTACAATTTTCGCTGTCCATATGGAGAGATTGATATTGTAGCCCGTGATGGAAGCTGCCTTGTCTTTTGCGAGGTGAAATACCGGAAAGGGGAAAATGCAGTGCGGCCACTGGAAGCAGTAGATTCGAGAAAACAAAAACGAATTTCCATGGCGGCACTTTTCTATATTGCCAGACATAATATAACGTCAGAACCATGCAGATTTGATGTGGTGGGTATTTCCGGAGAGAAAGTAATGCTCATTCAAAATGCATTTGAATACGGAGGGTAGGATGAACCTTGATTTAAAATTTAAAAATGAAGAAAATATCTTTGATATAAAAGAAGTGGATCATGTTCCGGTGCTTAGGTATCCACTCCTGAATGCGACAGGGGTGGTCTGTCATGGAGTCTCTACCAGAGATGGCGGGGTGAGTGAAGGAATTTATCGAAGCATGAATTTGAGCTTTTCCAGAGGCGATCAGCCGGAAAAGGTTATGGAAAATTATCGGAGAATTGCGAAAACCGTGGGTGTTTCCATAGAAAATATGGTCTGTTCGGCACAGACACATACAACCAACGTAAAAATCGTTACCGAAAAAGATGCAGGAAAAGGTGTGACAAGAGAGAAAGACTACACGGATGTGGACGGACTTATTACCAATGTTCCGGGACTTTGTCTTGTCACATTCTATGCGGATTGTGTGCCATTATTATTCGTCGATCCGACAGAGCGTGTCATTGCTGCGAGCCATTCTGGGTGGAGAGGAACGGTGGGCAGAATCGGTAAAGTGACGATTGAGAAAATGAGAGATGAATTTGGGTGTAAACCGGAGCATATTTATACGGCAATCGGTCCATCTATCTGCCAGGACTGCTATGAAGTGAGTGAAGACGTCATTGAACAGTTCCGGGAAGGTTTTGAGGAAACTCATTGGAATCGCTTATTTTATAAGAAAGAGAATGGAAAGTATCAGTTGAATCTCTGGGCGGCAAATGAAATTATTTTGCAGGAAGCTGGAATTGTGCCGTCACATATGGCAGTTACCAATCTTTGCACATGCTGTAATCCGGAACATTTATTTTCGCACAGAGCATCTCAGGGAAAGCGCGGTAATCTTGCGGCATTTATCGCACTTAAGGAGGAAAAATAACGGATGGAAGAAATAAAGGAAGTGGCAGAACTTAGTTTTCTGGACAAATATATCAGCGAAAAGGGATCTGATTTATTGAATCTGGGAATCAAAGTTCTGGTGACACTGGTATTATTCTGGATTGGAATCAAAGTGATCACATGGATCAGGAAAATTTTCAGAAGTTCCATGGAAAGAGCGAATGTTGATCGCGGGGTGATCCAGTTTGCAGATTCCCTTATGAAATATGGAATGTATGTAGTTTTGGCAATATGCCTTGCCAGCAGTCTGGGGGTAGAGTCTACTTCTATTGCGGCCCTCTTTGCTTCTGCAGGTATGGCAGTCAGTCTGGCGCTGCAGGGCAGTCTTTCTAATCTTGCGGGTGGAATCTTGATTCTGGTTTTAAAGCCTTTTGTTGTGGGAGACTATATTATTGAAGATACCCATGGAAATGAAGGAACCGTAAAGGAGATTCAGATTTTCTATACAAAGTTGGCGACGATTGATAACAAGACAATTGTGATTCCGAATGGAACTCTCTCCAATAACAGTTTGACGAATGTAACAGCAGCTACCAACAGGCAGTTGGATCTCCGGGTAGGAATTTCTTATGAAGCAGATCTAAGAAGGGCGAAAGAAATTCTTCTGGATATTATCGAAAAAGATCATTACATTATAAAGGAAAAAGATTACAATGTATTTGTGGATGATCTGGCGGACAGTTCTGTTATGATGGGTATTCGTGCCTGGGTAAAAACGGAAGAATTTATGGCTGCAAAATGGCAGATTTTGGAAAAGATCAAACTCACACTGGAAGAGAATGGAATCGAAATTCCATATCAACAATTACAGGTACATCTTGACAAATAGTTAACAAGGAGACTAGAATATTATGCGGGTAATTGCGGGGAAAGCGCGTAGAATACAACTCAAAACAATAGAAGGACTGGAAACAAGACCAACGACTGACCGGATAAAAGAGACATTGTTCAATATGATCACTCATGGATTAGGTGATGCATGTTTTCTGGATCTGTTTGCCGGAAGCGGTGGAATTGGAATTGAGGCACTTAGCCGCGGCGCAGATCAAGTTGTTTTTGTAGAAAAGAATCCCAAAGCAGTCATGTGTATCAAAGAGAATTTGAAAAATACCAGACTTGCAGATCAGGCGGAAGTGCTTCAGATGGATGTGTTAAGTGCATTAAATCGTCTGGAAGGAAGAAAGAAATTTGATTATGTTTTCATGGATCCGCCATATAATAACCTGTTGGAAAAGCAGGTGCTTATGTATCTGGCAGAGAGTGATCTTCTAAACGAAGATGCCCTGATTATTGTAGAGGCTGCTCTGGAAACAGATTTTTCTTATGTGGAGGAGCTTGGTTATTCTGTGATTAAGAGAAAAGAATACAAAACAAACGCGCATCTTTTTTTAGAGAGAAAGGAAGCAAAAGGATGTTAAGAGGAATTTATCCGGGAAGTTTTGATCCGGTGACACTTGGACATATGGATATTATTAAAAGAGCAAGTCATCTGGTAGATGAATTGATTGTCGGAGTATTGTGTAATAACGCAAAAATGCCGTTGTTTTCTGTAGAAGAACGTGTTAAAATGTTAAAAGAAGTGACAAGTGATCTGCCAAATGTGAAAGTGGTTCCGTTTGACGGACTTCTTGTCGATTTTGTCAAAGAGATGGATGCACAGGTTGTGATCCGTGGACTTCGGGCAATTACCGATTTCGAGTATGAATTGCAGATGGCGCACACGAATTATAAGCTTGCGCCGGAGATGGAATATATTTTCCTGCCGACGAATCTGAAGTATTCTTACCTCAGTTCAACGATGGTAAAAGAAGTTGCAGCATTTGGCGGTGATATCTCACAGTTTGTTTCAGACGTCGTTATTGACAGAATCAAAGAAAGATACCGCGAAGACAAGCGGTAAGAAGGAGAGTGTAAAATGAGCAGTCGCATTGAACAGATTATTGATGAAATTGAAGAGTATATTGACAGTTGTAAATTTCAGCCATTATCTACTACTAAAATTGTTGTAAACAAAGATCAGATTGATGAGCTTCTTCGTGAGCTGCGTATGAAGACACCTGATGAAATCAAGCGCTATCAGAAGATTATTGCAAATAAAGATGCTATTTTAGCTGATGCACAGGCGAAAGCTGAATCTATGCTGGAAGAAGCACATGTTCAGACGAACGAACTTGTCAGTGAACATGAGATTATGCAGCAGGCATATGCACAGGCGAATGAAATCGTTATGGCAGCTACAGAACAGGCACAGCAGATCCTTGATAATGCCACAAGTGATGCAAATGACATCCGTATCGGAGCGATCCAGTATACAGATCACTTACTTGCACAGGCAGAGAGCATTATCGGAAGTACGCTGGACAGCTACACAACACGTTATGACAATCTGGTCAATTCTTTAAAAGAACATTATGATGTTGTAAGAGCGAACCGTGCAGAACTCGAAGTTCCGGAGATGTCTTCTCGTGGACTGGAAGCTGAGTTCGGACAGGATGCTGAATAGGGGAGCATTCAGAATCACTGTCAGAGTTTATAGTAAAAAAAGATAAAAATCAAAGATAACAAACTGGTTACCATAGCGGTAATCAGTTTTTCTTTTATGTATCTGAAAAAGGAAAATCCGGCTTTGTGTATGATACATTTTGTCTGAAATGCGGCGCAGACCCCGCCGAAGGAAGCCAGTGCCATCAAAAGCACATATTTCACAGAGAGATCCAAAGCCTGTGAGGTGATCATACGTACACCGTTGGTGAGCTCCAGAAAAGGAAGAAAAATACTGTTCCATACAAAATGTTTGATCGGCAATGTCTTTAAAGAAAAAAGGAGTACACAAAATAGAATGATGTATCCGCCGATTTTAAGAATTGTCTCCATACTTTCCCAGATACTTTCGTCCAAACCTGTTGTAAAATGAAGAGAGGAGTTTCCAGAGTAAGCGGGAGAATGCTTTTGAGGCACAAAATCAGAATCATACATTGTCCGGAATAAAAAACTGGAAAGAATGGCAGAGAGAAAAAGGATTCCAAGACTTATGTATGCAAGGTAGGGCATACCAAGAGATCGGTCAAAAATGAAACCGATAAGGAAACCGGGGCTTGTATTATTGCAGAAGGACAGGAGATATTCTCCTTCCGCTTTGCTGATCTGTTTTTCTGCAGTCAAGTCTACAATGACTTTTGCACCCACAGGTGTTCCACAGAAAAATCCACAAAGAACAGCATAAGAAGAACATCCGGAAATACCAAAAAACGGGGCAAATGCGGGAGACAGGATGTGGGAAAATTTGTAAATAGTTCCAGTACGCAATAACAACGCATTTATGATAAAAAAAGGAAATAAAGTTGGAAATACTGTCTGGAACCAAAGCGTTATTCCGGTGCTTGCGCCCTGAAAAGCGATATCCGGGAATGCAAGCAGAAATAGAAAAGAAAGGATTAAAAGGAATGACAACATAACAAACTCTGATGCTTTTTGAAAGTATATGTCTACAAAAATCCTTTTATGTTCATTTTAACTATGGTATACTGAAGTAATATGGAGGATATATCTATGTTTACATTACCAGTAGAATTTGAAGAAAAGATGAAACGCCTGCTTGGCAATGAATTTGAAGAATATATAAAATGTTACGAAGAACCAAGATATTATGGTCTGCGTGTGAATACACAGAAAATTTCAGTGGAAGAATTTGTAAAAATTTGCCCATTTGAAATTACACCGATTCCATGGATTGAAAATGGATTTTATTATGACGGGGAGAAGGTTTCACCGGCAAAACATCCTTATTATTATGCTGGATTATATTATTTGCAGGAACCAAGTGCTATGACACCGGCCAACCGTCTTCCGGTAAATTCAGGAGAGCGGGTGCTTGATGTGTGCGCGGCGCCTGGTGGAAAGGCGACCGAGCTGGGCGCGAAGCTGAATCGGGAAGGGGTTTTGATTGCCAATGATATCAGCAGCTCCCGGGCAAAAGGTCTTCTTAAGAATCTGGAAGTTTTTGGCATCGGAAATGTGCTTGTTTTAAGTGAAGAGCCGGGAAAGCTGGAAAATTATTTTTCAGAATATTTTGATAAAATCCTGATTGATGCTCCATGTTCCGGAGAAGGTATGTTCCGCAAGGATAAGAAGATGGTAAAAGCGTGGGAAGAACATGGTCCTGCTTTTTTTGCAAAACTGCAGCGCAGTATTATTACGCAGTCGGCGAAAATGTTGAAACCGGGTGGAATGATGCTGTATTCTACCTGTACTTTTGATGCAGAAGAAAATGAAGGGACGATTGAATATCTGATAAAAGAGTATCCGGAATTTCGTATTCTGGATATGAAACAATACGAAGGATTTGCTCCGGGAAGACCGGAATTTACCGAAGGAAATATAGAAGAAATTTCCAGAACTGTCCGTATTTTCCCACATAAGATGAAGGGTGAGGGACATTTCCTTGCGTTATTACAAAAAGGTGACGGCGAAGCATCCGTAACACCTATGACAGAATATGCAGTGAAAAGCGGAAAGAAGATTCCGAAAGAAATTTGTGAATTTTTTCAGAATGTAAGTTGGAAACTGGTTCCGGGACGCCTGGATATCCATGGAGAGCGCGTTTATTACATGCCAGAGAACCTTCCGGATATGAAAGGCATCCGTTTCCTTCGTACAGGTCTTCTTCTGGGAGAGCTTAAGAAGAAGCGGTTTGAACCAAGTCAGGCTCTGGCCATGTATTTACGGAAAGAGGAATTTGCACATACGATCAGCCTTCCGGTAGATGATGAGCGTGTAAATCGTTATCTTAAGGGAGAGACTATCGAAGTAGACGATCTGGTTTCAGCAAAAGACGCTGGATGGCAGTTGGTGTGCGTAGAGGATTATCCGCTTGGATGGGGAAAACTCAATCGAGGAACTCTGAAAAATAAATATTTACCAGGATGGAGGAATATGTCTTCATGATAAGACTGGATAAATATCTGGCAGACATGGGATTGGGAACCCGAAGTGAACTAAAGAAAATGATCCGAAGCGGTCAGGTTCATGTAGATGGGGTTCCGGTGAAGAAGCCGGAGGAGAAAATTAATACAGGCGCGCAGGTAGTGACTGTCAACGGACATGAAATAGTGTATCAGAGAATGGAATATTATATGCTTCATAAGCCGGCCGGGGTAGTGTCTGCGACGAAGGATAAAAAGGAAAAAACAGTACTGGATCTGATGGACGGGCAGAAGCGAAAAGATTTATTTCCGGTGGGAAGACTGGATAAAGACACCGAAGGGCTGCTTTTGATTACCAATGACGGGGATCTTGCCCATCGGCTTCTGGCACCGGGAAAACATGTAGATAAGGTTTACTTTGCCAAAATTGACGGAAAGGTGACCCAAATCGATATAGACAGGTTTCGGAAAGGTGTGGATATAGGAGATGAGGAGCTTACTCTTCCGGCTAAATTAGAGATTTTGACATCGGCGGAAGAATCGGAGATTCTGCTGACGATTCAGGAAGGCCGCTTCCATCAGGTGAAGAGGATGTTTGAAGCTGTCGGAAAAAAAGTGACGTATTTGAAACGAATGTCCATGGGAAGCCTGGTACTTGATGAGAATCTGAAGAAAGGGGAATATCGTCCCCTTACAAAAGAGGAGTTAGAAAACTTATGTTAAATCATATAGAAGCAATCATTTTTGATCTGGACGGAACGATGATCGACTCTATGCGAGTGTGGAAGGATATTGACGAGCAATATATTGAAAAATATAACCTGACAGAGCCGGAGAATTTTCACGAAGGCATGGAAGGATTAAGTTATACAGAAACAGCAGAATATTTTCTGAAAGTATTTCCCACTCTCTCCAAAACAGTGGAGGATTTGAAAGAAGAGTGGTATGAGATGGCGCTTTACAAATATTCACATGAAATGAAATTAAAAGAGGGCCTGGAAGAACTGATCCGGGAGGTGCGGAGAAAAGGTATCCGTATCGGAATTGCCACAAGTAATGACAGAAAGCTTGTGGAAGCCTGCCTCTGCGGAATGGAAGTGGAAGATCTGGTGGATACCATTGCCACCGCATGTGAGGTAAAAAAAGGAAAGCCGGCGCCGGATGTCTATCTGAAAGCAGCGGAGAATCTTGGCGTTTCTCCGGAAAAGTGTCTGGTATTTGAGGATGTTCCTATGGGAATTCTGGCCGGAAAGAACGCAGGAATGAGCGTATGTGCGGTGGATGACTGGTTTTCAGCGGCACAGACAGAGCGAAAGAAAGAACTTGCAGATTATTTTATAAAGGACTACAATGAAATATTAAATCATACATTTGAGGTATTATAATGAAGCACGGATTTTTGCCAATCAGCAGACAGGAAATGGAAGAGCGGGGATGGAGTCAGGTGGATTTTGTCTATATCAGCGGTGACGCTTATGTAGATCATCCGTCATTTGGTCATGCCATTATTACCCGCCTTTTAGAAGCTCATGGCTATAAAGTAGGAATCATTGCTCAGCCGGACTGGAAGAAGAAAGAAAGTGTCTGCGTATTCGGGGAGCCCCGTCTTGGATTTCTTGTTTCTTCCGGAAATATGGACTCTATGGTAAACCATTATTCCGTATCGAAGAAGCGCCGCAGACAGGATTCTTATACACCCGGTGGGGAGATGGGAAAACGTCCGGACTATGCGGCAGTCGTATACGGAAATCTGATCCGACAGACGTATAAGAAGACGCCGGTGATTTTGGGTGGGATTGAAGCCAGTCTTCGAAGGCTGGCGCACTATGATTACTGGTCAAATCAGTTAAAACGTTCGATTTTGTTGGATTCAGGGGCAGATCTTATTTCTTATGGGATGGGAGAACGCTCGATTCTCGCGATAGCAGAGGCACTTGACGCGGGGCTTGCGGTTGAGGATATCACTTATATTGATGGAACTGTATGCAAAGTAAAATCACTGGATAATGTATATGATGCGATTGTGCTGGAATCTTTTGAAGAAATGAAAGCAGATAAACTTAACTATGCAAGAAGCTTTTATATCCAGTATTGTAATACAGACCCATTTAGCGGAAAGCGCCTGGTCGAGCCATATTCCGAACATTTGTATGTGGTGCAGAATCCGCCGTCTAAACCTCTTTCACAGGAAGAGATGGATGACGTGTATGCACTTCCTTATATGAGAACTTATCATCCGTCTTACGAAGAGGCAGGTGGTGTTCCGGCGATTTCCGAGGTGAAATTTAGCCTGATCAGTAATCGTGGATGCTTTGGAGCGTGTAGTTTTTGTGCCCTTACCTTTCATCAGGGAAGAATCATTCAGACACGAAGCCATGCATCGATTGTAGAAGAAGCGAAAGGATTTTTGGATGATCCGGATTTTAAAGGTTACATTCATGATGTGGGCGGACCGACGGCAAACTTTCGAGCGCCTGCCTGTAAGAAACAATTAAAGTATGGAGCATGTACGAACAAACAATGTCTGTTTCCGCAGCCTTGTAAGAATATGGTTGCCGATCATAGAGATTATTTGGAACTTTTAAGAGAACTTCGAAAGCTTCCAGGTGTGAAGAAGGTGTTTATCCGTTCCGGCATTCGGTTCGATTACCTTCTGGCAGATAAAGATGACACATTTTTCCGGGAATTGTGTAAATATCATGTCAGCGGTCAGCTTAAGGTGGCTCCGGAACATGTGTCCGATCCGGTCCTTCAGATGATGGGAAAACCGGAAAATGCAGTATATAAGCAATTTACTAGAAAATATGAAGCATTAAATGAAAAACTGGGATTAAAGCAGTATCTGGTTCCGTATTTGATGTCTTCGCATCCGGGTTCTACGATGAAAGAAGCAGTAGAGCTGGCAGAATATTTGAGAGATTTGGGATATATGCCAGAACAGGTACAAGATTTCTATCCGACACCATCGACCATTTCCACCTGTATGTATTATACCGGAGTAGATCCGAGAACTATGAAACCGGTCTATGTGCCAAAGAATCCGCATGAAAAAGCAATGCAGAGAGCACTGATACAGTATCGTGATCCAAAGAATTATGAGTTGGTTATGGAAGCACTGAAAATAGCGGGAAGAATGGATCTGGTAGGATTTGGAGAGAAATGTCTGATTCGCCCAAGAAAACTGAAAGGTGAAAAAGAATTTGCAAAGAAGCCAACCAGAAAACTGGAGAATAAATCGACAAAGAATCCGGAAAAAAGAAAAGCAATTCGGAATGTGCACAAAAAGAAGGGATAGTGATAGATATGAAGATAGCTATTGTAACAGGTGCTTCTTCTGGAATAGGAAGAGAGTTTGTACGTCAGTTAGAACATTTTTATAAAGAACTGGATGAAATCTGGGTGATTGCCAGAAGAGAGGACAGACTTCAGGAATTGAAGAAAGAGGCGAAGAGCTATATCCGTGTATTTAAAGGAGATATGACAGAAGACTTTGTATACAAACAGATCCGTAACCGACTGGAAAATCAGTGTCCGAATGTCCGGATGTTGGTAAATGCTGCGGGATTTGGAAAATATGGAACTATGGCTGATATTGCAGAAGAGGATAGAGATCTTCAGCTTAAGATGATCGATCTGAACTGTCGTGGACTGACGGAGATGGTGACCATCTGTCTTCCATATATGTCGGAGGGCAGTCGTATCATCAATCTGGCAAGTGCAGCAGCATTTTGTCCACAGAGCGGATTTGCAGTGTATGCTGCGAGTAAATCCTATGTGCTCAGTTTCTCAAGGGCACTGCACAAGGAATTAAAAGACAGAGAGATTTATGTCACTGCGGTGTGTCCGGGACCGGTACAGACGGAATTTTTTGAACAGTCAGGATTTTCGGACAGTTTTATGAAAGAAAATGTGATGGTTCATGCAAAGGAAGTAGTTACACAGGCACTCATAGATTCGAGAGAGAAAAAAGATATTTCTATATATGGAACATTGATGAAAGGCGCCGAGGTTGCGGCAAAAGTACTTCCACACAAAGTGGTAATGAAAGCAATGGAAAAGTTTTAAATAGACGGGGGAGATAAATATATGAAGGTACAGAAGGGAACGGCAGGATATATTTCTGCAAAGAAAAGGCAACTGGTAATGATTATAGGTGTGACAGTGGTTATCATTCTTGGGCTTCTTATTGCCGGATATTTTATTTATGATTCAAGAATGAACTGGCTTACGATTGTTGCAATCCTTGTTTGTCTGCCAATTTGTCGTACGATCGTGAATCTGATCATGTTGATTCCGTATACTTCCATCAGTGAGAAGACAGAGATGGAAATTTCAGGGAAAACAGAAGATCTCATAACACTTTTTGATTTGATTATCACAAGCGAGAAGAAGGCAATGAAGATTGATGCGGCTGTGATTTCAAGAAATGTAGTTTGCGGATACGTGAAATCGCCGAAGTACGACACAGATTATGCGGCAAAGCATATCAAATCCATTTTAGAGCAGAACGGAATTGAGAAGGTTACCGTTAAGATTTTCAAAGATTATGTGGCATTTTTAAGTCGTGCAGAAGGAATGCAAAGTATTGCTTCCGTTGAAAAAAATGAAGCGGGAAGAAGAGAACAGGAGATTGAACAGTTAATTTTAAGTATTTCTCTTTAAAATATCATTTGAGGAGCATAACATGAGAAAGATTGTGGTAAGTCAGAATGAGGCAGGGCAGAGAATGGATAAGCTCCTTGCAAAATATTTAAAAGAAGCGCCAAAAAGCTTCTTTTACAAGATGCTGCGGAAAAAGAATATTACGTTAAATGGAAAGAAAGCAGAAGGAAATGAGAAACTGAACGTTGGGGATGAGATTACCTTCTTTCTCTCAGATGAGACATTTGAGAAATTTGCGGGAAAACAACCGTCTGTTTCACGAGAAATCAGTCATGCAATGCAGGATGAGGTTCCGTTGTCGATTCTCTATGAAGATGAACATTTGTTGTTCCTTGACAAACCGGCAGGGATGCTTTCCCAGAAAGCACAGCCTTCCGACGTGTCGCTGAATGAGCGTATGATTGCCTATCTGCTGCGCACAGGGGCGATTTCCGAGGAAGAACTGAAAAGCTTTAGACCATCCATCTGTAACCGTTTGGATCGTAATACCAGTGGAATCGTAGCTGCCGGAAAATCTTTAAAAGGATTACAGCAGCTCGGGGAAATGTTTCAGAACCGGACGATGGAAAAATATTATCTTACGATTGTGGCCGGGAAGATTACTGAGAAGAAAGACGTGCATGGGTATTTGAAAAAGAAGGAACAGACGAACAAAGTGGTGGTGGAGAAACAGCCCTTTGAAGATGCAAAAGAAATCGAGACGTCTTACTTTCCTCTTGCCGGAAATGACAGATGGACACTGCTGGAAGTACATCTGATTACGGGGCGCACCCATCAGATTCGCGCACATTTGGCATCCATCGGACATCCTATTCTGGGAGACACAAAATATGGATCGAAGAAGATCAATGATATGCTGAAAAAGAAGTACCGATTATCTGCGCAGCTTCTGCATGCATGGCGTATGAAATTTGGTGATACCACGGATGCCCTTGCAGGAGTGGCAAACAGGCAGGTCATGGCACCGGTGCCGGAGAAAATGAAAGAGATTTTAAAAGGGGAGAATATTAGATGGGAACATGGGGGTCCAGAGGATTAAGAGGATCAACATTAGAAGATTTTATTAATCGTACGAATGAAAAATATTTATCGCAGGGACTGGCATTGATACAGAAAATACCGACTCCAATCACTCCGGTAAAAATAGATAAAGAGCATAGGCATATCACCCTGGCTTATTTCGATCAGCAAAGTACGGTGGATTATATCGGTGCAGTCCAGGGAATACCGGTATGTTTTGATGCAAAAGAATGTAGTGCCGATACATTCCCATTACAGAATCTGCATGAACATCAGGTTACATTTATGGGAAATTTTGAAAAGCAGGAAGGAATCTCTTTTCTGGTGATCTATTTCAGCAATAGAAATGAATTATATTATATGCGTTATTCGGAAATTGAAACATTCTGGAAACGTGCACAAAACGGCGGGAGAAAAAGCGTCCGCCATGAGGAACTTACCAGTGAATTCTTTTTTGAATTGAAAGGTGGAATGTATGTTCCATATCTGGATATGCTGCAGAAGGACCTGGATTTGAGAGATTAATGAAGAAGAGGGAGCTGTTCAGAATGAAACAGTTATTACATACACCGGAAGGTGTCAGAGATATTTATAAAGAAGAATGTGTGAAGAAGCTTACCCTTCAGGATGAATTGGAAAGGGTAATGCATTTGTACGGGTATCAGGATATTCAGACACCAATGTTTGAATTCTTTGATGTATTCCGCAAGGAAATTGGAACGATTCCGTCGAAGGAACTGTACAAATTTTTTGATCGGGACGGTAATACACTGGTGCTCAGACCGGATCTGACCCCACAGATTGCCAGAGTGGCGGCGACGCTGCTTTCTGACGAAGAATTTCCTGCAAGGTTTTGCTATACAGGAAGTACGTTTGTAAATCATTCCAATTATCAGGGAAGGCTGCGGGAGCACACCCAGATGGGAGCAGAGCTCTTAGGACTGGACAGCGTGGAAGCAGATGCAGAAATGCTGGCTCTGGTGATTGATTGCCTGAAACGGTCAGGACTGGAAGAATTTCAAATTACCGTCAGTAATGTAGACTTTTTCCAGAGTCTGATAGAAGATGCCGGGGTAGATGAAGATACAGAGATGGATATTCGTGAACTGATCAATAACCGCAATTATTTCAGCGTGGATGAACTGTTAGAACAAAAGGATGTAAAACCAGGGACAAGAAAAGCATTTTCTATGCTTTCAGAGCTCGTGGGAGATGTGGAAATTTTGACTACAGCAAAGCGAATTGCTTCAAATTCAGTTGCACTGAATGCGATCAAACGGCTGGAAGAAATCTACAATGTCCTTTGCTATTATAAAATGGAAAAATATATTACGTTTGATTTGAGTTTGAGCGGTCTTTATGGGTATTATACAGGAATTGTTTTCCGGGGATATACTTATGGAACCGGAGATGCCATTGTGAAGGGCGGACGTTATGACCATTTGGTAGAGAAGTTTGGAAAGTCCGTACCAGCCATCGGATTTGCCATCGTCGTGGATGAGCTTATGAAGGCACTCGGACGCCAGAAGATCAAGATTGAGCAGGAGCGAAATCTGACATTGATTCTCTATGATGTTACAAGGGAAAAGGATGCAATTCGCCTGGCCAGAGATTTTCGTAGTAAAGAGAAAGAGACGGCTTTACTGAAACGGGACGAACGACGCTCGCTGAATTCCTATGTAGAATATGGAAAGAAAATTCTGGCAGGGAGTATTTTGTATGTGCAGAGCAACCATCAGATTCAGATGATAAATCTTGTGACAAATGAACAGAAAATTGTAAAAAGCAGGGATTAATATGAATGGTGATAAATATTTAACATTTGCTCTTTGCAAAGGACGACTGGCTAAGCAGACCTTGTCGCTTATGGAGCAAATGGGGATTACTTGTGAAGAAATGAAGGATAAAGATTCCAGAAAACTGATTTTTGTGAACGAAGAATTGAAATTGAAGTTCTTTCTTGCCAAGGGACCAGATGTTCCGACTTATGTGGAATATGGAGCAGCAGACATTGGTGTCGTAGGAAAGGATGTTATTCTCGAAGAAAACCGGAAAGTACACGAGGTTCTGGATCTGAAATTTGGAAAATGTAAGATGTGTGTCTGTGGTCCGAGAGAGGCCGGGCAGTACCTGGAGAAGCGAGAATTGATCCGTGTGGCTACCAAGTATCCGGCTATTGCGAAAGACTATTTTTATAATGTGAGACATCAGACCGTAGAGATTATTAAGCTGAATGGTTCCATTGAATTGGCGCCGATCGTAGGGCTTTCTGAAGTCATTGTAGATATTGTGGAAACAGGGTCTACTCTGCGGGAAAATGGATTGATGGTTCTGGAAGAGGTCTGTCCGCTTTCTGCCAGAATGATTGTGAATCCGGTCAGCATGCGACTGGAAAATAAGCGAATCAAAGAATTGATTTGGAACATGCGGAGACTAATTTCTTGATAAGGAGGCATAAGAGCATGAGAATTCAAAAATTAAACAAGACAACCAGACAGAATTTGCTGGAAGACTTACTGAAAAGAAGTCCGAACAGCTATGGACAATATGAAGAAAGCGTACAGGCAATTCTTCATGCAGTGAAAGAAGAGCGGGATGCAGCTGTCTTTGCATTTACAGAAAAGTTCGACGGAGCACATCTGGATGCGTCGACGATCCAGGTTACCGATACAGAAATAGAAGAAGCATATACGAATATGGATGAGGAACTACTCGGAGTTATTCGTAAATCATTGAAAAATATCGAAGAATATCACGCAAAGCAGAGACAAAACAGTTGGTTTGACAGCAAACCGGATGGAACGATTCTGGGACAGAAGATCACGCCGCTTCAGAGGGTAGGAGTCTATGTACCTGGCGGAAAAGCAGTGTATCCGTCCTCGGTTCTCATGAATGTAATGCCTGCAAAAGTGGCCGGAGTAGATGAAATTATCATGGTGACTCCACCGGGAAAAGATGGAAAAGTAAATGCCAATACACTGGTGGCGGCGAAAGAAGCCGGGGTGGATAAGATTTACAAAGTCGGAGGAGCACAGGCTATCGGAGCGCTTGCATATGGAACGGAGAGTATTCCGAAAGTAGATAAGATTGTAGGTCCTGGAAATATTTATGTAGCTCTTGCCAAAAAAGCTGTCTATGGACACGTGAGTATCGATTCTATTGCAGGGCCAAGTGAAATTCTGGTTGTGGCAGATGAGAGCGCGAATCCAAGATATGTGGCGGCAGATTTGCTTTCACAGGCAGAGCATGATGAACTTGCTTCTTCCATCCTTGTAACAACAAGCGAGACACTTGCGCAGGCAGTTTCTGAGGAAGTGGATCGGTTTTTAGAGGTATTGTCAAGGGCAGATATTATTCGGAAATCTTTGGATAATTACGGTTATATTCTGCTGGCGGATACCATGGATGAAGTGATTGAGGTGGCAAATGAAATCGCGTCAGAGCATTTGGAAATTCAAACGAAGAATCCGTTTGAAGTGATGACAAAGATTCGGAATGCAGGAGCTATTTTTATCGGCGAATATGCCAGTGAACCGCTAGGAGATTATTTTGCGGGACCAAATCACATTTTGCCGACCAACGGAACGGCGAAATTTTTTTCTCCGCTCTCAGTGGATGACTTTGTAAAGAAATCCAGCATTATTTCTTACTCGAAAGAGGCTTTGGAAAAAGTGCATAATGACATTGAATTATTTGCAAAAGCGGAGCAGCTTACTGCGCATGCCAATTCTATCCATGTTCGTTTTGAAGAGGGGGAATAGGTTATGGAGGAACGTATTGCTTCTATAAAAAGAGAAACCAAAGAAACCCGGATCGAGCTTCAAATTAATCTGGATGGAAGTGGAAAGGCGGATATTCAGACAGGAATCGGTTTCTTTGACCATATGCTGTCCGGATTTGCCCGCCATGGACTTTTTGATCTTATGGTGAAGGTAACAGGAGATCTGGAAGTGGATTGTCATCATACCATAGAAGATGTGGGAATTGTTTTGGGGCAGGCTATTTTACAGGCACTTGGAAGCAAAAAAGGGATCAAACGCTATGGATATTTCATCCTTCCGATGGATGAGACATTGGTGCTTGCTGCTCTGGATCTTTCCGGAAGACCATATTTCAAATACAATGCGGCATTTACGACAGACCGACTTGGAGAGATGGATACGGAAATGATCAAAGAATTTTTCTATGCAGTTTCTTACAGCGCAGCTATGAATCTACATTTGAAAGTGTTGGAAGAAGGAAATAATCATCATATGGCAGAGGCGTTGTTTAAAGCATTTGGAAAAGCTTTGGATATGGCAACAACGCCGGAACCGCGAATGATGGACGTGTGGTCGACAAAAGGTAGTTTATAAAAGGAGAACATGAATGAGTTATAAAAGATTGATTCCCTGCATTTTGGTTGCAGATGGAAAAGCTGTCAGATGGTTTGATGACCGGGAAGTAATCGCTCATGATGTTGTGAAACTTGCAAAAGAATATAGTGATCAGGGAGCTGACGAACTTCTCATCTTCAATCTGGCAGAAGAGGAAGAAGAAAATGATGAGGCGATTGATCTGATCAGGCAGATGAACCGGATGATTAAAATCCCAATGATTGTGGGTGGACATATTAAGCAAATGGAAGATATCAAACGAATCCTTGACATGGGTGCTAAAAAAGCAATTTTGAATTTTTCAAAGCCAGGAACGCTGAAAATGGCGGAAGAGGCGGCAAAATTATATGGCAAGGGAAAAATTGCGGTATCTATCAAAAACTTTGATGAGTTATTTAAGAAACAGCATATGATTCGGGATTACAGCAGTGAGCTGGTTTTCATGCACAGAGTAGATCTGGATTCGGTTATGAGTGTCACGGATATACCAAGTATCATGGTGACGGATACCATGGAAGAGGAGGAACTTTTCCGTATTCTGAAATGTCCGCGTATTCGTGGAATTTCCGGAAAATACATCAGTCAGACGAGTCTTGATTTTAAAGAATATAAGAAGAGATGTACGGCAGAAGGGATCAAGATGACTGCTTTTGAGAGCCGTATGGAGTTCGCGGAATTTAAGTTAAATTCCGAGGGACTGCTGCCGGTTGTAGTGCAGAATTATAAGACATCAGAAGTTCTGATGGTGGCTTATATGAATAAGGAAGCTTTTGAACAAACCGTAAAGAGTGGAAAAATGACGTATTATAGTCGAAGCAGAGAGCAGCTCTGGGTTAAGGGAGAAACTTCCGGACATTATCAGTTTGTAAAGTCACTGACGATCGACTGCGATAAGGATACGCTTCTTGCAAAGGTAGAGCAGATCGGTCCGGCCTGTCATACGGGTAATCCGACCTGTTTCTTCCAGCCGGTTGCAGGAACCGGAAAAAGAGATATCTCAACGTTACAGATTCTGGATCGTATGCACCAGTCGATTGCTTATAAGAGAGCCAATACTTCCATAGCAGATGAGATTATATCAGGAAACGGAATGGATAAGATTCTCAAGAAAATCGGTGAAGAGGCGACAGAACTTATCATTGCGTCAAAGAATCCGAATAAGCAGGATATCACACACGAAATATCTGATTTGATGTACCATGTTGTTTCTCTTATGGTGGAACGGAATATTGAGTGGGATGACATAGCAGAAGAAATTGACAAAAGATAAAGAACGCAAAGCAGAACTTTTCGAAGTAGAATTATTCTCTGAGAGTTCTGCTTTTTAAATGCAGCATATACTTTAACAGGAACTTAAACACGTACAGGTGCAGAACATGATTGAACTGTTAAGGGGGAACAAGAATGAATGAATCGCAGAAAAGAAGAGAAGAGCTGCTTCGAAGCACACGAAAATTGTATGATTCCGGGAATCCGGGAAGAGCAGTACATCCAAGATATCGGTCAGAACGTATTTGGCACGAAGAAGAGAAAAAAGAATCTTCCTCTCTGGGCATACGGCTTCTATTCAGTATGCTATTGTTTCTGACAGTTGTCTTTGTAGAACACTATGATCCGAACTTGTATTTTACCATTGTCGAATGTATAATGGGCAAGTAGAAAACGGATAAGGAGAGAAAAGATTGAACAGAAGAAGTTATAGTGGAATGGATTTGAAACTGTGCGCACTTGTTACGATGTTTGTAGATCATATTGGTGCAGTTTTGATTGAAAATACTTATTTATACAATATTGAGAAGTTTCGGATGCTGGATGTCTGTCTGCGACTGATCGGGCGTCTGGCGTTTCCACTTTATGCATTTTTGCTTGTGGAAGGATTTCTTCACACAAGAAGCTGGAAGAAATACACACTTCGTATATTGGTATTGGCATTGCTATCGGAGATTCCTTTTGATCTGGCGGCTTATGGAAAAATGAACTGGGAGCATCAAAATGTATTCTTTACGTTATTGATTGGACTGTTGGTCTTAAAAGGCATAGAAAAGGCAGAAGAAAACAAAATTGCGGTGGCAGTTGTATCTGTGGCGGGATGTGTGCTGGCATATTTGATGCATGTGGATTATTCTTATATGGGTATTGCGTTGATTGTGTTTCTATATATTCTGCGAGAGGATCATAGAAGACGGTGTATTGTGGGAGGAACACTTTTTGCATATGAACTTACTCCTGTTTTTGCATTTATGATGATTTATCGGTACAACGGAAAAAAGGGTGAGACGAGAATCCCGAAAATGGTATTTTATGGATTCTATCCCGTGCATTTACTGCTCTTGTGGGGAATTAGAATTGCTTTGTTTCCGATGCCATGATAAAATATAAAAGTTAATATTCAAAATGAAATATACGAGAGGAATAAGAATGAGAAAATTAGCACTTGATGATGAAATATTGTTAGCGGTCGACAAGCCTGCCCGTTATATTGGTAATGAAGTGAATTCTGTTATAAAGAAGAAAGAAGAAGTAGACATTCGTTTTGCCATGTGTTTTCCAGAAGTGTATGAGATTGGAATGTCTCATCTTGGGCTTCAGATCTTATATGATATGTTCAACAGACGAGAGGATACATGGTGTGAAAGAGTGTTTTCTCCATGGGTGGATTTGGATAAGATCATGCGTGAAAAAGCGATTCCGCTTTTTGCGCTGGAATCGCAGGAACCAGTCAGGGAGTTTGATTTCCTTGGAATTACCTTACAATTTGAGATGTGTTACACCAATATTTTGCAGGTACTGGATCTGGCACAGATTCCTCTGCACAGCTCTGAGAGAACAACGGATCATCCGTTTGTAATCGGTGGAGGCCCGTGTGCAGTTAATCCGGAACCGATTGCTGAATTCTTCGATATGTTCTATATCGGAGAAGGAGAAGTGACGTATGACCAGCTCTTTGATGCATACAAATTATGGAAAGAGAAGAAAGGAACCCGTCAGGAATTTCTGGAAATGGCGGCAGAAATTGATGGAATCTATGTGCCTGCTTTTTATGATGTGACCTACAAAGAAGATGGAACCATTGCATCTATGACTCCAAATAATATACATGCAAAGGAAAAGGTACGCAGACAGGTGGCGGTGGACATGTCACAGACAACCTATCCACAGAAACCTGTGGTTCCATTTATCAAAGTAACACAGGATCGAGCAGTTCTTGAGATTCAGAGAGGATGTATTCGTGGATGTCGTTTCTGTCAGGCCGGAATGATTTATCGACCGATCAGACCTCGTGATCTGGAGATGCTGAAAGAAACTGCAAAAGCGATGATTCAAAATACAGGGCACGAAGAAATTACGCTCAGTTCGTTAAGTTCCAGTGACTATAAGGAACTGAAAGAAATTGTGTATTTCCTGATTGATGAGTTCAAGGAACAGGGAGTTAATATTTCGTTGCCGTCACTTCGTATTGACGCGTTTTCTCTGGATGTTATGAGTAAGGTACAGGACATCCGTAAGAGCAGTCTTACGTTTGCGCCGGAAGCGGGAACTCAGAGGATGCGTGATGTTATCAACAAAGGTCTTACGGAAGAAGATATTTTGACAGGTGCCGGTCAGGCATTTGAGGGTGGCTGGAATAAAGTAAAATTATATTTCATGCTTGGACTTCCGACAGAGACAGAAGAAGATATGGAAGGAATCGCTGTGCTTGCGGATAAAGTGGCAAGAAGATATTATGAGATTCCAAAAGATCAGAGAAATGGAAAATGTCAGATCACAGCCAGCAGCTCCTTCTTTGTTCCGAAACCATTTACCCCATTTCAGTGGGCGACCATGCATTCCTATGAAGAATACATTCACCGTGCAAATGTAGTTCAGGAAGCGATGCGAAATCAGTTGAACCGTAAGAGCCTGAAATATAACTGGCACACAGCCGAAGGAACGGTATTAGAAGGTGTCTTCGCGCGCGGTGACAGAAAGATGGGCAAAGTATTGGAAAAAGCATATGAACTGGGATGCCTTTATGATTCCTGGGGAGAACATTTTAAATTTGACCTCTGGATTCAGGCATTTGAAGAAACCGGCATCTCGATGGATTTCTACAATCTGCGCAAGCGTGAAGAAGACGAAATATTCCCATGGGATTTTATCGATTGTGGAGTGACAAAGAAATTCCTGCGTCGCGAGTGGGACAGAGCCATGAACGGCGAAGTGACTCCGAACTGTCGTGCAAAATGTGCAGGATGCGGAGCAGCATCATACGGAGGAGGTGTTTGTTTTGAAAGCCAGAATTAAATTTCGCAAAAACGGTGTTATGAAATTTATCGGACATCTTGATATTATGCGCTATTTTCAGAAGGCCATCCGCCGTGCGGGAATTCCAATTAAGTTTTCCGAGGGATATAGTCCACATATGATTATGTCCTTTGCCAATCCACTTGGTGTGGGACTGACCAGCGACGGCGAATACTTTGATATAGAACTTCGCGCGCCGATCGCCAGTAAAGAGGCGGTGGAAAAGCTGAATGAGCAGATGGTAGAAGGAATGGAAGTGATAAGTTTCGTGGAAATTCCGGACGATAAGAAAAGCAAAGGAATGTCGATTGTGGCAGGTGCAGATTATCTGTCCATATCAAAGGTGGGAATGCCTGCAGAAGACTGGAAAGAAAAGCTTTCTGCATTCTTCGCACAAGAAGAGATTCTTGTATGGAAAGAGACAAAGAAGAGTAAGAAAGAAGTAAATATCAAACCGATGATTTACGAACTTTATCCGGAAGGCGACAATATTTATATGCGTGTTGCGGCAGGAAGTGTACAGAATCTGAAACCAGAGCTGGTGACAGAAGCTTTTGCAGCTTATTGTGGTATGTCTGATGCGAAATTCGTACATCATCGTCTGGAGACGCTGGCAAATACGGGGACAGATACGGAGCCAGTATTTGTGCCTCTGGACAGTCTTGGAACGGAGATCTTATAATCCATGAAACAGAAAATTGTGATGACAGAGTGTAAGGGCAGGCGTTTGACTGCCCTTTTTGAAGACGAACGGCTGGCAGAGCTTCATTACAGTTCTGATAAAAGAAAGTTCTATCGCCTTGATGAGATCTATATTGGAAAGGTGAAGAAGATTCTAGCAAATGGGAAGGGAGCTTTTGTGGAGATCGGTAAAGGGATGGAGTGCTATTATTCTCTGGAAGAAAAATATGAACCGATTTTTACAAATAAGCCGAGTAAGAAAGCCTTCGCTGTCGGAGATGAACTGATCGTGCAGATTCAGAAAGAAGCAGTGAAGACAAAGCAGCCGATGGTGACCGGAAATCTGAATTTCGCGGGAAAGTATGTGGTTCTGACTTCCGGAAATCGAAAGGCGGGAGTATCTGCAAAGCTTTCCAAAAAGAAAAGAGAAGACTTGCTGAAATGGTGGGAAGGACAGGCAGAACAGTTTACGACAGCTTTTGGGATTATTTTCCGGACGAATGCGGGAGACGCTTCTTCGGAGCAGCTTAAGGCGGATGTGAAACGTCTGTATCAGGAATATGAGCAGGTTATTCAATATGGAAAAATGCGCACTTGCTTTAGTTGCCTGAAAAAGGCAGAAGATTCTGCCATTTCTGTGTTAAGAAATGTGCGGAGTGACCGGTTAGAGGAGATCGTGGTTGATGCCGTATGCGAAGACGGGGAGCTTATGAAAGAAGTAAGGACATTTCTGGAGACGGAACAGCCGGCTGATCTTCCTTTGCTTCGGGCATATACAGACGCGAAGTACCCACTTGCCAAATGTTATAGCCTGGAATATGAGACTATGCAGGCACTTCAGGAACGTGTGTGGATGAAGTCGGGGGCATACCTTGTGATACAGCCGACGGAGGCGCTGACGGTGATAGATGTGAATTCGGGAAAATGCCAGAAGAAAGAAAACGCACTTTTGGAAGTGAATTATGAAGCGGCAAAAGAAGCGGCAAGGCAGATCCGTCTTCGGAATCTCTCTGGCATTATTTTGATTGATTTTATTAATCTGAATAAAGAGGAAGAGAAGGAAGAACTGATGCATTTTCTGCAGAAAGAATTAAATCAGGACACCAATCCGGGAAAAGTGGTAGATATGACCAGACTTCAATTGGTAGAAATTACACGCAAAAAAGTGAAAAAAACACTGGCTGAGAGTCTGAAGGATGAATTTTAATGAAAAAAGGTTGCATTTCTCGGTTTAACGTAATAAAGTATAGACAATAATTTAACCGGAGGATAAGAGAATGAAAAAGGTGGTAAAGTTTGGCGGAAGCTCGCTGGCCGATGCCAATCAGTTCAAAAAAGTAGGGGCTATTATACGAGAAGATGAGGCGAGAAGATATGTGGTTCCATCTGCCCCGGGAAAGCGTTTTGCGTCAGACACAAAAGTAACAGACATGCTGTATGATTGTTATGACAGAGCTGAAAAGGATGAAGAGTTTGGCAGACAGTTAGATGATATCCGAGCAAGGTATCAGGAAATCATAGATGATCTTGCGATTGACTTTAACTTGGAGAAGGAATTTGAAATTATCGAAGAAAATTTTCAAAATAAGAATGGACGTGCATATGCGGCATCCAGAGGAGAATATCTCAATGGACAGATCATGGCAGTTTACCTTGGGTATGAATTTATTGATGCAAAAGATGTGATCCTGTTCGATGAAAATGGTGAATTCTTAGATGACGAGACAAACATTATCCTGGGAAAACGTCTTGCAGAATGCGAACATGCAGTAATTCCCGGATTCTATGGAGCAATGCCGGATGGAAGTATTCAGACATTTACAAGAGGTGGTTCTGATCTTACGGGATCTATCGTGGCAAAGGCAATTCGGGCAGATATGTATGAGAACTGGACAGATGTCTCAGGATTTCTTGTTGTAGATCCGAGAATCGTGAAAGACCCGGAACCGATTGAAGTGATTACATATAAGGAACTTCGAGAATTGTCATACATGGGTGCGACTGTCATTCACGAGTCGGCGATGTTTCCGATTATTAAAGAAGGGATTCCGATTCATATTTTAAATACTAACAGACCGCAGGACAAGGGAACATTGATCGTGGAAAGTACCTGCAGAAAGCCGAGATATACCATCACGGGTATCGCCGGCAAAAAAGGATTTGCTTCCATTACGATTGAAAAGGCGATGATGAACTCCGAAGTTGGATTCTGCCGGAAGGTACTTACGGTATTTGAGGAGGAGGGCATCTCTATCGAACACATGCCATCAGGGATTGACACGATGACTATTTTCGTTCATCAGGATGAGTTTGAAGAGCATGAACAGAAAGTAATTGCAGCTATTCATCGTGCGGTAGAACCGGACGCAGTAGAATTAGAGTCAGATCTCGCACTGATTGCGGTCGTGGGACGTGGAATGAAGCAGACGAGAGGAACCGCCGGACGAATTTTCGCTGCACTTGCCCATGCCCGTGTGAATGTGAAAATGATCGATCAGGGTTCCAGTGAGCTTAACATTATTATTGGGGTGAGAACCCATGATTTTGAGCGTGCGATCGGCGCGATTTACGATATTTTTGTGGAGACGCAGATCTAATAGAAGTGTCGGTGTACACGGGCGTTATTGTCTGATAAAAGGGAGAGAGATTCATGGTAATTGATATGCATACGCATATTTTTCCGGAAAAGATTGCAGGAAAAACGCTTGATCTTTTAAGTGGAAGGATTCATATAGATCCATATACGAATGGAATGGCGGATGGTCTTGCGGCATCGTCGGAGGCGGCGGGGATTGATCTGTCCGTGATTCTTCCTGTGGTGACAAAGCCTTCTCAGTTTGAGTCCATCAATAAGTTTGCGCTTCAGTTTCGTGAAGGTCCACTGTATTCTTTTGGAGGGATTCATCCTGCAAGTGATACTTATAAAGAGCAGATCCGTCAATTGAAAAACATGGGATTTATCGGGGTCAAACTGCATCCGGATTATCAGGAAATGTATTTTAACGATATTCGGATGAAGCGTGTCATTGATTATGCATCTGAACAGGGAATGATTGTTGTGACGCATGCAGGAAATGACCCACTGTCACCGGATGACATTCACTGTACTCCAAAGATGGCCAGAGAATTGATCCGTGAAGTCCAGCCAGAGAATCTGGTGCTCGCGCATATGGGCGGAAATGCACTTCTGGATGAGATTGAGGAGTATATTATCGGAGAACATGTTTATCTGGATACGGCGTATGTTCTTCGGAAGATTCCGGAAGAACGTATGATCCGGATGTGCAGGAATCATTCTTGTGACAAAATTTTATTTGCTACAGACTCACCATGGAGTGATCAAAAAGCAGATTTGGATTATTTAAAAACCATGAAATTTACCGATCAGGAAAGAGAAAAAATTTCCTGGGAAAATGCAGCAAGATTATTAAAAAAAATATAAAAAACTATTGACATATGAGCACTATATGTTGTATATTTTATGAGTATGCCGCACAATGAGGTTGTAAGATCTATTTATAGACACCGAAGTTGGCGAGTAATGATAATAGGAGGTGCCATATGTACGCAATTATAGCAACAGGTGGTAAACAGTACAAAGTAGCCGAAGGCGATATCATTAAAGTAGAAAAGCTTGGTGTGGAAGCCGGACAGACTTATACATTTGACCAGGTTCTTGCAGTAAGTGATAATGAATTAAAGGTTGGAACACCAGTAGTAGAAGGTGCAACAGTTGAAGCATCAGTCCTTGGTGACGGAAAAGCTAAAAAAGTTATCGTTTACAAATATAAGAGAAAATCAGGTTACCACAAGAAAAATGGACACAGACAGCAGTATACAGCTGTTAAGATTGAAAAGATCAATGCTTAATTAAAAGCTGGTGTTTGCATGGTAGAGATAACCGTTTATAAGAACACAAGACATCAGATCGTTGGATTTCATACATTTGGTCATGCAGAATATGCGGAAGAAGGACAGGATATTGTCTGTGCTGCAATCTCGGTTCTTGTGATCAATACAGTGAATGCCATTGATGCATTTACTGACGACGAGACCTCGCTGGTATCTGATGAAGTAAGTGGAAAGATTGATTTCTTTGTAAAGGGAAATCCAAGTAAAGAAGCGCAGCTTCTGTTAAATGCGATGTTACTCGGTCTTGAGGACATGGCAGATGATGAAATTTATAGAAATTATATGGATTTAACATTCGAGGAGGTGTAAAGCCATGATGAAATTAAACCTTCAGTTTTTCGCTCACAAAAAAGGTGTTGGTTCTACAAAGAACGGACGTGACTCTGAGTCAAAGAGACTTGGTGCTAAGAGAGCGGACGGACAGTTTGTAAAAGCTGGAAACATTCTTTACAGACAGCGTGGAACAAAGATTCATCCAGGCATTAATGTAGGACGTGGTGGAGATGACACATTATTTGCATTAGTAGATGGTGTTGTTCGTTTCGAAAGAAAAGGAAGAGATAAGAAACAGGTTTCTATCTATCCTGTAGCTGAATAAGCGATGTAACAAGAGGCTTCAAACAAATTGTTTGAGGCCTTTCTTATTTACGCGAAGGCACAAGGCGAGCGGAAATGCTTGCATTTCCATTCGCCGCCGCACGCGAACGAGTAAAACTCGCAAAGTGTGTTTTATCTCGTTAGGCACAGTTTCATTTATAAAATATAAAGGAGATTAAAAATGTTTGCAGACAGAGCAAAAATATATATTCGTTCGGGAAAAGGCGGCGATGGACATTGCAGCTTCCGGCGTGAATTATATGTACCGGATGGCGGTCCTGACGGCGGCGACGGCGGACGCGGCGGGGACGTAATCTTTGAGATTGACAAAGGTTTGAACACCCTTGCAGACTTCCGTCATAAACGTAAATACGTTGCTCCGGATGGACAGGAAGGCGGAAAACGCAAATGTCACGGCAGAGATGCCGAAGATATTATTTTGAAAGTTCCGGAAGGGACGGTTGTGCGTGAAGCAGAGACGAATAAGGTTATTGCGGACATGTCCGGTGATAATGTGAGGCAGGTCGTGTTAAAAGGCGGACGAGGTGGCCTTGGAAATATGCATTTTGCGACAGCAACTATGCAGGCACCGAAGTATTCACAGCCGGGAAAACCGGCGCAGGAACTTTGGGTGAATCTGGAGCTCAAAGTGATCGCAGACGTAGGACTTGTAGGCTTCCCAAATGTAGGAAAATCTACATTCTTATCACGTGTTACCAATGCACAGCCGAAGATCGCAAATTATCATTTCACAACACTCACCCCGAACCTTGGTGTTGTTGACCTTGATGATGCAAAAGGATTTGTAATCGCAGATATTCCAGGACTGATCGAAGGTGCTTCTGAAGGTGTAGGACTTGGACATGAATTTCTTCGTCATGTGGAGCGTACCAAACTGATGATTCACGTTGTGGATGCAGCTGGAACAGAAGGCCGGGATCCGGTAGAAGATATTTATACCATTAATGCAGAATTGAAAGCATACAATGAAGCGATTGCGGGCAGGCCGCAGGTTATCGCTGCAAATAAAATTGATCTGATCTATGCAGGAGATGAGGATCCGGTAGAGCGGATTCGCAAAGAATTTGAACCACAGGGAATCAAAGTATTTCCGATTTCCGGAGTAACAGGAGAAGGACTCAGTGAACTTTTATACTATGTGAGCAGCGAACTTCAGAAAATGGATGACAAGCCAATCGTATTTGAACAGGAATTCTTCCCGGAAGATGCACTCATTCACATCGATTTGCCATTCGCAGTGGAAGTAGATGAAGAGGGTGTATATGTAGTAGAAGGACCAAAGATTGAAAAAATGCTTGGTTATACGAACCTGGATTCTGAAAAAGGATTTGCTTTCTTCCAAAAATTCCTGAAAGAAGGCGGAATTTTAGAGGAGCTTGAAAATGCAGGTATTCAAGAAGGCGATACAGTAAGAATGTATGGTTTGCAATTTGAATACTTCAAATAGAGGAGAACATAAAGACTATGAAGAAAATAGGATTCATCGGTGTTGGAATCATGGGAAAATCCATGGTAAGGAATCTTATGAAAGCAGGATTTGAACTGCATATCTATGCGCGCACGAAATCTAAGGTGGAGGACGTGATCTCTGAGGGAGCCATTTTCCATGATTCGATCAGCGCATGTGTTTCTGACGCAGATGCAGTCATTACGATTGTGGGATTTCCCAAAGATGTAGAAGAAGTATATTTTGATGAACAGAATATTTTGGACAGTGCAAAAAAAGGAGCATATTTGATCGATATGACCACCACCAGTCCGATGCTTGCAGAAAAAATTGCAGCCATTGGTGCAGGGCGGGGATACCATGTGTTAGATGCACCTGTAACAGGCGGTGACAGCGGAGCAAAGAAGGGAACCCTCTCTATTCTTGTTGGAGGAGAGAAAGCAGATTACGAAGCCTGCAAACCGCTATTTGAAGCGATGGGAACGAATATCAATTATCAGGGAAAAGCAGGATGTGGACAGCATGCGAAGCTGGCAAATCAGATTATTATTGCCGGGACGTTGTCCGGTGTGTGTGAAGCGCTTACTTATGCAAAGGCAAAGGGACTTGACCTTCAGACTTTCCTGAATTCAGTATCTACAGGTGCAGCCGGAAGTACACAGCTTGCCACCTTTGGACCAAAAATTCTGGCAGAAGATTATGAACCGGGATTTTTCCTGAAACATTTTGTAAAAGATATGAAGCTGGCACTGACAGAGTCAAATCGGAGTGATTTAAGTCTGGAAGTATTGAGTCAGGTGCTGGCGAATTATGAAGAGCTGGAAGCGGAAGGATATGGAAATCTGGGAACGCAGGCTCTGATGAAATATTATGAGAATAACGAATAAATAGAAAGGACTAAGACATGACTTCAAAGCAGAGAGCATATTTAAAAGGTCTTGCAATGACAATGGATGACGTTCTCCAGATTGGAAAATCAAGTGTGACTCCGGAACTTACCGCAGCAGTTTCAGAGGCACTGGAGGCACGTGAACTCATTAAGATTCATGTTCTTCAGAACTGTGCAGATGACATTCGTGAGATGGCAAATGTACTTGCAGAAAGAACACGTTCACAGGTTGTTCAGGTGATTGGAAAGAAAATTGTTTTATATAAAGAGGGAAAAGACGACAAGAAGAAGATCGTTCTTCCTTCATAGAGCATCGATGAAATATCGGTGAAAAGAAGTAACTGGAGAAGATATATGAAAATCGGAATTATGGGTGGAACATTTGACCCGATACACAATGGGCATCTGATGATTGCGGAATATGCGTACAGACAGTTTGCCTTAGATGAAGTATGGTTTTTACCGAATGGAAATCCGCCGCATAAGGACAATCCTGATATAGCAAAAGAGACAAAGGCCAGAGTGGAGATGACTGCTCTGGCTATTGCGGATATTCCCTATTTTAAGCTGAATACATATGAGAGTGAGCGAACAGAGAAATCCTACAGTTATCAGACGATTCAGCATTTGAAAGAAAGCTGTCCTGAACATGAATTTTACTTCATTATCGGAGCAGATTCACTTATGCAAATCGAAACATGGGTACGCCCGGAAGAAATTATTCGTAATGTGATCATTCTGGCAGCTTACAGAGATGATATGGACACTCCAGAAGAAATGTATCAGCAGATCGATTATTTGAACAGAAAGTATGGAGGCGATATCCGCCTTTTGAAAACACCGCTTCTGGATGTCTCTTCTCATGAGATCAGGGAAGCAATCCAAAAAGGAAAGATCGAAAGTCTTTTGATTCCAAATAAAGTACTTACCTATATCAAGGATAAACATTTGTATAGCAGGGAATAGATGTTATGACAGAACAGATTATAAAAATGCAGAAAAAACTGAAAAGTGAGCTGGATCATTATCGGTATGAGCACACCAAAGGTGTGATGTATACGGCAGCCTGTCTTGCGATGTGCTATGGGGAAGATATGGAGAGAGCACTTATTGCCGGACTTCTTCATGATTGTGCGAAATGCCTTCCGACAGATGAAAAAATAAAACTCTGCAAAAAAAATAAAATAGAAATGTCAGAGGCGGAAAAAGAAAATCCAGGGCTGCTTCATGCAAAATTGGGTGCTTTTCTGGCAAAAGAAAAATACGGAATCACAGATGAAGGAATTTTGCAGGCAATCAGGGTTCATACGACAGGATGTCCTGAAATGACACTTTTGGATAAAATTATTTATATTGCGGATTATATAGAAGCAGGGAGAAAACCGCTGCCGAATCTTGCTCAAGTTCGTGCGCTGGCTTTTTGTGATTTAGATGCCTGTTTATATAGAATTCTCAGTGATTCTTTAGTATACTTAGAGACAAGAGGAAATGTTGTCGATCCGATGACAGAAAAGGCATACTTATATTATAAAAGTATGAAAAAGGAGATGGTATGATGAGTATGGAAGCATCAAAGGAAATGGTAAAACTGGCTTACAAAGCATTGGACGAGAAAAAAGCTGAAGATATTCGTATTATTGATATTGCCGGTGTATCTGTTCTTGCAGATTATTTTATCATTTGTAACGGCAGTAATGAAAGCCAGGTGAGAGCCCTGGTGGACAATGTGGAAGAGACACTTGAAAAAGCAGGATATTCGCTGAAACAGACAGAAGGACACGGGCTTGGAAGCTGGGTTCTGATGGATTTTGGCGATATTATTGTTCATGTATTTGACAGAGAAAATCGTTTGTTTTATGATCTGGAACGTATCTGGGTAGACGGAAAACTGATTGATGTTAAGGATTTATAAGTGTAGGAATGTAGCATGCAGATATTGAAAAATAAATATGTTATAAATCTGGTTGTTCTTATTGTTTTTCTGTTTTTCATCGGAGAGGGTCTGGAATCTCTTTCCTATGGAAAAACGTCGCTCGCAGTTGTAGAATTCTTGGCGGCAGCTGCGTCAGTTGTACTGGTGGTTTCAAAGAGAAGAAAAGACAAAAAAGAACGCGAAGAGGAAGAAGAATAAAAGTCTGGGAGACATAGATATCATTCTATGCCTCCCAGTTTTTGTATAGGCGACGAGCCAAAGTCTTAAACTTGCTTAAGACCTTGGCGACCGCATACAATCCCGGAACATGCCTATTGGCACTTCCGGTGATTGCATACATCGACCCACTCAGTAAAGTTAGAATAGGTCTCGAGTTCTGCGATGGTAAGTTCGATGGCGCTGTTACTGCTGCCGCAGGCCGGAAATACGGTCTCGAATCTGGTAAGAGACTTATCCAGATACACCTTGACATTTTCCGGAATTCCGAATGGACAGACACCGCCAATCGTGTGGCCCACATACTGTTCCAGCTCTTCCGGTGTCATCATTTTGGCCTTTTTGTGAAACATGGCTTTATATTTTGAATTGTCAATCTTTACATCGCCTGCAGTGACAATAAGAATCGGCTGTTCATCAACCATAAAAGATAAGGTTTTGGCAATGCGGGCCATCTCACAGTTTACCGCTGCGGCGGCAAGTTCTACAGTGGCGCTGGAAACATCAAACTCCAAAATACGTGTATCCATGTTAAATTCTTTAAAATAAGCTTTTGCAATTTCAATCGACATGCGTGTTCCTCCCAAATATCAGATAAAAAAAGTGTATTCTGAAAAGCGTAATTTGTCAATCTTAAGAAAATCTTTTATTTTTTCTAAAGGTTCTTTTTTGATTTGGTATTTATGATATACTCATACATGAAAGAACTGTAGCGGAAAGGGAGCAACGAGATGAAAGAGACAACATATCATGTATTAATCGTCGAGGACGATGAAAAAATCAGAGACGGGATAGAAATATATCTAAAAAGCCAGGGTTATGAGGTATCAAAAGCCGGCGATGGAATCGAAGGGCTGGAAGTTTTAAAGAAAGAAGAAATCCACTTGGCGATTATTGACGTCATGATGCCAAGGATGGATGGGATACATATGGTCATGCGGCTTAGAAAGGAATATGATTTCCCGGTTATTATGCTTTCTGCAAAATCAGAAGAAGTGGATAAGATTATGGGACTTAATATGGGAGCAGACGATTATGTGACCAAACCATTTCAGCCGATGGAACTTCTGGCAAGAGTAAATTCTCATCTTCGTCGTTATGCACGATATATGGAGATGGCAAACGCGAAAGATGATGAAGCCAATAAGAACATCTACACAATCGGAGGTCTGGAATTACATGAAGATACCAAAGAAGTCCGGGTAGATGGAGAACTCACCAGATTAACTCCGATTGAATTTAAAATTCTCTCTCTTTTGATGAGAAACCCGGGACGTGTATTTTCAGCGGATGAAATCTATGAGAGAGTCTGGAATGAAAGCGCGATCAACACGGATACAGTGATGGTTCATGTACGAAATATTCGGGAAAAAATAGAATATAACCCGAAAGAACCAAAATATTTAAAGGTGGTGTGGGGAGTTGGATACAAAATTGAAAAAAACTCATAAGCTTACAATTTTAATTATTTCTCTGGTGGTCTTAATTCCGGCGCTGATTCTGACAGCGCTCTATCCGAGAATGGAAGATCAGTATTATAAAAAGCTGAAGGAGTATAATAGAGAGGAATTAAATGAAGAAACTTCGGAATATGAATTGATTTATAATTTTACGAATTACGTTACGGAGGCAGTTTATTATTGGTATGCAGATATGTACCAGGAAAGAAATCCGGAGACAGAGGTAAGAATAGATGTACTGGATGAGAATGGTTGGTATGTAGACCGCGATGAGGTTGAATCGGAGACGTCTTACTATGTAGAGTATATTGCAGATGACAAGGTAGATTTCCGGACAAACAGCGATGAGAATCTGAAGGCATTTTTGGATGATCCAAGTGAAGAACTCAAGAGAAACTTTAGAGAAGAAGGGTATATGGGATATCAGATTCTGGAATTTGACTCTTATGGAAAAGTGAAAGATATCGTATTTGAGGCACTTCCGGGAAGTGAAATTGCGTATGATCGTGATATATATTCAGATGTAAAAAATTCAATTGATCAATATGCGAACAATGTAGATTACTATAATGAGATGTATGAAGAAGATATCAAAGCCAAAGATCTTCTTCCGAAAAATATCAGGGCGGTTGTTCTGGTTGACGAAAATTCCGAGTTCATCTGGCAGTGTGGAGATTCCATTGTATATCGTGGAGCAGATTATATTTACATGGAAAATGGTGTGATGTATATTATCGTATTATTTGCGATACTTGTAGCGCTTGCGGCACTTATTCTTCCATTTTTCAAAGCACTTGACACCGGTTGGGAAAAATTGTTCTCTATGCCGTTTGAAATTAATGTGGTGCTGTGCTGTGTTGGAATATCCATGGCGATAGGAATGTTCCAGGCAATGTGTTACACAAGGTTTGCAGATATTGAGGCAGCGATTGTACAGGATTCTACCGGATTTGAGGTTCTGGGATATGTGATAGGACCAAAATTAGTATATGGAATTGCACTGGGACTTAATTTCCTGGGTTGGGCAGCCTGTTTCCTGATGGAATATATTGTGGTGGCACATGTCAGACAATTTTTCGCCGCGCCAAAATACTATATCAAGCATCGTTTTCTTATTGTTAGTGTTTTCCGGTGGGCAAAACAGAAACTTCACAAACTTTATCAGTGGGTGACAGATATTGATATTGCCTATGAACTTAACAAAAGTATTGTGAAAGTAGTTTTAGCAAACTTTGTGATTCTCACATTCTTATGTTGTCTGTGGCTTTTGGGAATTGCAGGTCTGATCTTATATTCGGTTGCGCTTTATATCCTTTTTCGGAAATATGGAGAGAAATTACAGAAACAATACCGAAGTGTACTGAAAGCGACAGAAGGAATGGCTGATGGAAATCTTAAGATTGCCATGGACGAAGATCTGGGTGTGTTCCAGCCACTTGGAAAAGAGTTGGAACGTGTACAGGAAGGATTCGTAAAAGCAGTTCGCGAAGAGGCCAAAAGCCAGAACATGAAGACGGAGCTGATCACGAATGTTTCTCATGATTTGAAGACACCGCTGACTGCAATTATCACCTATGTGGATCTTTTGAAACAGGAGGGAATTACAGAAGAACAGCGTGCATCTTATATTGATACACTGGAGCAGAAATCACAGAGACTGAAAGCCCTGATCGAAGATTTGTTTGAAATCAGTAAAGCCAATTCGGGAAATGTGAAAATGAATTTTATGGATGTAGATGTTGTGAATCTGATGAAACAGGTCAGACTGGAAATGGAAGATAAAATCATGAACAGTGACCTGACATTCCGATGGAACTTCCCGGAAGAAAAGGTAATTCTTTCACTGGATGGACAGAGAACCTATCGCATTTTCGAAAATTTGCTGAATAATATTTTGAAGTATGCAATGCCGGGATCCAGAGTTTATGTAGATGTGAAGAGTCTGGAAAATGAAGTGGAAATTATGTTCAGAAATATTTCTGCATCAGAGCTGGATTATGAGGTAGAACATTTGACAGATCGATTTGTAAGAGGTGACGCTTCCAGAAATACAGAGGGAAGTGGTCTTGGTCTTGCAATCGTGAAAAGTTTCGTAGAACTTCAAAACGGAACATTCCGAGTGGAAGTAGATGGAGATTTGTTTAAAGCAATTATTGTGTGGAAAAAATAAAAAAAGAACAGAATTGCCGCGCCGGGTGCGCGGCAATTTTTGAATTTCCGGGTTTTTTTCTTTATGTTATTGAAAGGATGCGGTAAGATAGAGAACGGGTCTGATGTCTTATGCTGTCAAAATATGGGGAAAGTGTGAAAAGGTATAGAAGTTTTGTAGGACAACTTCGACAGGGTTTTCTGGAATTACGTATTTCTAAAATATATAATATTTTTCATCCAAAACGTTATGCGAGAGAATTGAGGGAGGAATGTTATATGGAACAATTGAGTGTGGCGATTGCAGACGATAATGAGAGAATGTTGGAGATACTTTGCGATATCGTTAGTAGCGATAAGGAATTGAAGCTGGTAGGAAAAGCAACGAATGGAGAAGACGTTTATCAGATTATAAAGGAAAAAGAACCAGACGTGGTTTTATTGGATTTGATTATGCCGAAAATGGACGGAATTAGTCTGATGGAAATCGTCAACGAAGGCAGAACTATTAAGAAAAGGCCAAGCTTTATTGTAATTTCAGGTATCAGTCAGGAGAGAATAACAGAAGATGCGTTTGATAAAGGGGCATCTTATTACATATTAAAACCATTTAATAATGATGTGATTACTCAGAGAATTAAGAATCTGAAAAAGAAAAACGAGGGTGTGTTCCAGTATCAGTCAGACAAGCTGACTGAGGAGACGGTGAAAGAGCAGGAAGATTTGGAAACCTGCGTTACGAATTTAATTCATGAAATAGGAATCCCGGCGCATATTAAGGGATACCATTATCTTAGAGATGCGATTTTGATGGCAATTGAAGATATGGATGTGCTGAATGCAATCACGAAAGTGTTGTACCCGACGGTTGCCAAGAAGAATCAGACTACATCCAGCAGAGTAGAGAGGGCGATCCGGCATGCAATAGAAGTTGCATGGAGCAGAGGAAAAATAGATACATTGGAAGAATTGTTCAGTTATACGGTAAGTAATGGAAAAGGAAAACCAACAAATTCCGAGTTTATTGCATTAGTCGCTGATACGATTCGATTAAAATATAAAAAATAGATAATTCTTTTCAAAACCCTGTTTTTGCTATATAATAAAAAATAATGAGAAAAATACAGGGGGACTATATGATGAAAAAAATCTTATTTGTAGCGTCAGAAGTTGTGCCATTTGTAAAAACAGGAGGACTTGCAGATGTTGTTGGTTCACTTCCTAAATATTTTGATAAAGAAAAATATGATGTGCGTGTTGTGATGCCCAAATATGCATGTATAAAAGAAGCGTTTAAGAAAGATTTGAAATATAAATTAGATTTTTACATGGATATGAACTGGAGAAATCAGTACGTAGGAATTTTTGAAACAAAATATGAAGGCATAACCTTTTATTTCATTGATAATGAGTATTATTTTAATATTTCTGCTCCATACAGTGATATTGTGAATGACGCAGAAAAGTTTGTTTATTTCTCGAAGGCATCGCTTAGCATGCTTCCACAGATTGACTTTAAGCCGGATATCATTCATTGTCATGACTGGCAGACCGGACTTGTTCCGGCATTCTTGGATCATTTTAGCAAGAATAATGAATTTTATCAGGGAATTAAGACTGTATTCACAATTCATAATTTGAGATTTCAGGGAATCATTGATAAGAACAGAGCAAAAGATATTATCAGTCTGCCTGAATATTATTTTGAAGGACAGTATTTGGAGGCGTATGGTTGTGTGAATTTCTTAAAAGGCGGAATTGTTTTTACTGATAAAGTTACAACCGTAAGCAATACTTATGCAGAGGAAATCAAGACAAAATTCTACGGAGAAGGTCTTGAGGCACTTATGAATCAGAAAGCCGAAGATCTTGTCGGTATCGTGAACGGAATTGACTATGCAGATTTTAATCCGGAAACAGATCCGCATATTGTAAAGAACTTTAATGTAGATAATTTCCGTAAAGAAAAGAAGAAAAATAAAAAGGCACTTCAGGAAGAACTTGGACTGACAGTAGATCCGAATAAGATGATGATCGGTATCGTATCAAGACTTACAGATCAGAAGGGATTTGATCTTGTAAATTATGTAATGGATGAACTTTGTCAGGATGATATTCAGATGGTAATTCTCGGAACCGGTGATAAGCAGTATGAAAACAGTTTCCTGCACTATGCATGGAAATATCCTGATAAGGTGGCTGCACTCATCTATTATTCAGAGCCGATGTCGCATAAGATCTATGCGTCTTGTGATGCATTCCTGATGCCATCATTATTTGAACCATGTGGACTTAGTCAGCTCATGAGCCTTCGTTATGGAACTCTTCCGATTGTTCGTGAAACGGGTGGACTTAAAGATACAGTAGAAGCGTATAATGAATACGAAAAGACGGGGACAGGCTTTAGCTTCACCAATTACAATGCACATGAAATGATGAATACCGTTCGCTATGCAGAACAGATTTATTATGAAAAGAAACGGGATTGGAATAAGATTGTTGAACATGCAATGATGAAAGATTTTTCATGGGCAAATTCAGCAAAACTTTATGAAGAATTATATGAAACCTTATAACATAAAAACAGATATGAAATAATATCAGAAGAGACAGTTTTTGCTGCAGGATATCCGATGGGGCAGAAGCTGTCTTTCCTATATCACGAAAGGAACAAAGGAAGAATGAAAATTATAGACAGAATACAGGAAAACAACATACATATTTCATTTGAAGTATTTCCTCCGAAAACAGATGCCGGTTTTCAGTCTGTGCTGCGCGCTGTGGATGAAATAGCCACACTATCTCCGGGATTTATCAGTGTAACTTATGGAGCAGGCGGAGGAACAAGTAAGAATACGGTAAAAATTGCTTCTCACATTCAAAATGATCTGCATGTTCCAAGTATTGCACATCTGACCTGTATGTCCTCGACAAAGGATGAGATCAGAAATGTAGTAGAGGAGTTGAAAGCGGAAGGTATTGAAAATGTGCTCGCGCTTCGGGGTGACAGGCCAAAGGATATTGCGCCGGATGATCTGCCGCATGCATACCAGTATGCCTGCGAACTGATTCGTGATATCAAAGAACAGGCAGATTTCTGTATCGGAGCGGCCTGTTACCCGGAAGGACATGTGGAGGCATCATGTAAAGAAGAGGATATTCTGCATTTGAAAGAAAAAGTAGATTGTGGTGTAGATTTTCTCACGACACAGATGTTTTTTGACAACAGTATTTTATATAATTTCTTATACCGGATTCGTGAAAAAGGAATTACTGTTCCGGTACTTCCGGGAATCATGCCTGTCACCAATGTAAAGCAGGTGGCAAGAAGCTGTGCATTATCAGGAACGGTTCTTCCTGCGAGATTTCATGCACTTGTGGATAAATTCGGAGACAACCCGGCTGCAATGCAGCAGGCAGGGATCGCTTATGCGACAGATCAGATTATTGACCTTATCGCAAATGATATCCATAATATTCATGTGTATTCTATGAATAAACCAGAAGTGGCGGCTGCGATTATGAGAAATTTATCTGAGATTGTGAAATAGGATGACTTTGATGGAAAAAAGAGTAAGTGAGGCAGTAAGATATCTGGGATATGGGAAACATGTAGTAGATGACAGGACAATGGATCTGATTGAACAGTCATTTACAGAACTGGAACAGGTGGCACAGATCCGAGGTGTTTATCAGTATTTCGCCTGCAATGTGGAGAAGGATGAAGTATATGTCGGAAAAATGCAGATAAAGAGTAAAGATCTGGCGAAGAATCTGAAAGGATGTAGGGAAGTGGCGATGCTTGGAGTTACTTTGGGAATCGATGTGGATCGTCTGATTCGGAGATATATGGTGGCAGATATGGCGAAAGCAGTGGCCTGTCAGGCATGTGCGGCGGCATTTCTGGAGGAGGTTTGTGATGAACAGCAGGAGAAGATCGAGAAAGAAAAGGCAGAAGAGCATTTACATATCCGGCCCAGATTCAGCCCCGGATATGGAGATTTTGACATTCATCATCAGAAGGATATTTTGCGGATATTGGATACACACAGGAAAATTGGATTATCTATGACAGACAGCTTCATGCTGACACCGACGAAATCAGTCACTGCACTGATCGGAATCTGTGAAGAAAACATGCAGTGTCACAGAACCGGTTGTGAAAGCTGTGAAAAACAGGACTGTCTGTATCGAAGAAGCTAGAGGAGTATGAAAAATGAGTATAAAGGAAAGACTTGGGAAAGAACTCTTATTTTTAGATGGGGGAATGGGAACCCTCCTTCAGGCGCAGGGGCTGGAAGCAGGAGAACTTCCGGAAACATGGAACATCAAATATCCGGAGAAAGTGTGTGCGGTTCATCAGCAATATGCGCAGGCCGGATGTGATATACTTCTGGCAAACACTTTTGGGGCGAATCGCTGCAAATATCATGATACAGAGTATTCGCTGGAAGAAGTGATCAGAGCTGGAATTGAAAATGCAAAAAAAGCAGGCACCTATGTGGCTCTTGATGTCGGACCGACAGGAAAGTTGTTAAAACCACTGGGCGATCTTTCTTTTGAAGAAGCGTATGAGGTGTTTGCGGAAATTGTTCATTATGGAGAAAAATATGGAGCAGATCTGATCTATATCGAGACAATGAGTGACACATATGAAGCAAAAGCGGCAGTCCTTGCAGCGAAGGAAAATACCAGCCTTCCGGTTTTTGCCACTATGATCTTTGATGAAAAAGGAAAGCTTCTAACGGGTGGAGATGTGCCGTCTGTGGTTGCTATGCTGGAAGGGCTTCGTGTGGATGCCATTGGAATGAACTGTGGACTTGGTCCGAAACAGGCACTTCCGATCTTAAAAATCATGCGCAAATATAGTTCTCTTCCTGTGATCGTGAAACCAAATGCAGGACTTCCGAAGCAGAAGGATGGAGAGACGTATTATGACGTAGAGCCGGAAACATTTGCAAAAACGATGTTGGAGATCGTAGATGCCGGGGCAGCCGCTGTTGGCGGATGCTGTGGAACAACACCGGAGCATATTCGCGAGATGGTGAACGCATGCCAGGGAAAAGCTATTTTACCGATAGAAAAGAAACAGGATACGATTATCTCTTCTTATGGACGGGCTGTGATTCTTGGGGATAAGCCGGTCATTATCGGTGAGCGCATCAATCCTACAGGAAAGAAACATCTGAAAGAGGCTTTGAAGAAAAGAGATTTTGATTATATTTTAAAAGAGGCAATTACGCAGCAGGATGCTGGAGCGCATATTCTGGATGTAAATGTGGGGCTTCCTGATATTGATGAGGTAGCTATGATGAAAGAAGCGGTGCGGCAGATCCAAAGTGTCACGAACCTGCCATTACAGATCGATACGGTGAACACGGCGGCCATGGATGAAGCGCTACGTATTTACAATGGAAAACCAATGCTGAATTCTGTCAATGGAAAGAAAGAATCTATGGATGCGGTCTTTCCTGTTATTCAAAAGTATGGCGGTGTTGTCATCGGGCTGACTCTAGATGAAGATGGCATTCCAGATACTGCCGGGGGGCGCGCACAAATTGCCGGAAAAATTATTTCCGAGGCAGAAAAATATGACATTGACAAGAAAGATATTGTGATCGATGTGCTTGCGATGACGATTAGTTCGGAAAAGAACGGTGCAAAAGTTGCACTGGAAGCATTGAAAATGGTTCGAGAAATGTATGGAGTAAGAACCGTTCTTGGAGTGTCTAATATTTCTTTTGGACTTCCAAAAAGGTCGATAATCAATAGTCATTTCTATTCCATGGCCATGGCAAATGGTCTCAGCGCCGGAATTATCAATCCATTGTCAGAAGAAATGATGCAGGCTTATGATTCCTATGTAGCGCTGATGGGGTATGATGAAAATTGTGAATCTTATATTGCCCAATATGCTGCACAGAAAGAAGAACCCGTAAAGAAAGCGTCCGTACAGATGACACTTCCTTATGCCATTGAGCGGGGGCTCAAAGAAGAGGCATATAAGATCACCAGAGAGTTGGTAAAAGAAAAAACGCCTCTTGATATTATCAAAGAAGAACTGATTCCTGCACTGAATGTGGTGGGAGAAGGATTTGAGAAGGGGAGCGTTTTCCTTCCGCAGCTTTTGATGAGTGCTGATGCTGCAAAAATAGCATTTGCAGTGGTTAAAGAGCAGTTGAGTAAAGATCATATACAGGAAGAAAAGAAAGACAAGATCCTGCTTGCTACTGTGAAAGGAGATATTCATGATATAGGAAAGAATATTGTGAAAGTCCTGTTGGAAAATTATGATTTTGAAGTCATTGATATGGGAAAAGATGTTTTGCCGGAAGCGATTGTCCAGCGTGTAAAGGAGGAGCAGATCCGGTTGGTTGGATTAAGCGCACTTATGACAACTACTGTAGTCAGTATGGAAGAGACGATTCGGCAGTTAAAAGAGGCAGAGCCAGAATGCAAAGTGATGGTAGGTGGTGCTGTGCTGAATCAGGAATATGCAGATAGGATCGGGGCTGATTTCTATGGAAAAGATGCGATGCAGTCCGTTCATTATGCACAAAAACTTTTTGAAAAAAAAGAAGATTTATAGAATAGTTTTCAAAATTTAATGAAATTAGGTTTGAAATGTATAACACTTTATGATATGATAGTTATAGTTTAGAAGCGAATAATCTATGATTGGGAGGCAAATATATATGGCATTTATAGCATCATTATTTCAGACAATTTTGAAAGCAGCAGTCATTGCGCTGGTTGCTTTTGGCGGAATCAAACTTGGAAAGAAAATGCGTGACAACAAAGATGCAAAGACAGAAGCGTCCGATGCAGAATAATTGAAAAAAGTTAAAGAGGGATTGCATGAAAGATGCAGTCCTTTTTCTTTTGCAGAAAACAGATTTTGTTCAGTCTCTCAGATTGCTGTAAATCGTATTTCTTTATAATTGACAAATATTATAAACCCAATTATAATTAATAATCGGGAAATTTTCATTTTTTATATAATAGAAATGATGAAATAGAGGAGGATAAAATGCAGGCATACGGAGTAAATGAATTAAGAAAAATGTTCCTTGAATTTTTCGAAAGCAAAGAACATTTAAAAATGAAAAGTTTTTCATTAGTGCCACATAATGATAAGAGTTTATTGCTTATTAACTCAGGTATGGCACCACTGAAACCATATTTTACAGGACAGGAAATTCCACCAAAGCGTCGAGTGACAACATGCCAGAAATGTATTCGTACAGGTGATATCGAAAATGTAGGTAAGACAGCTCGTCACGGTACATTTTTTGAAATGCTTGGAAATTTTTCATTTGGTGATTATTTTAAAAGAGAAGCGATTCATTGGTCATGGGAATTCCTTACAGAAGTGGTAGGTCTTGATCCGAATCGTCTTTACCCATCTGTATATGTAGATGATGATGAAGCGTTTGCAATTTGGGAAAAAGAAATCGGAATTCCGGCAGAACGTATTACCCGTCTTGGCAAAGAAGACAACTTCTGGGAACATGGCTCAGGCCCATGTGGTCCATGTTCGGAGATCTATTATGACCGTGGAGAAAAATATGGCTGCGGTTCTCCGGACTGTAAAGTAGGCTGTGATTGCGACCGTTTTATGGAAATCTGGAATAATGTATTTACACAGTTTGATAATGACGGACATAATAATTATACAGAATTAGAGCAGAAAAATATTGATACAGGTATGGGACTGGAGCGACTTGCATGTATTGTTCAGGATGTAGATTCGATGTTCGATATTGATACATTGAAAGCGCTGCGTGATCATGTATGTGAGATGGCCGGAGTCGAATACCAGAAAGATGATAAGGCAGATGTATCTATCCGTGTAATTACAGACCATATCCGTTCGGTAACATTTATGATTTCCGATGGTATCCTTCCGTCAAACAGCGGACGTGGATATGTACTTCGTCGTCTGCTTCGAAGAGCATGCCGTCACGGAAGACTTCTTGGTATTGAAGGTAACTTTATGGTTCCGCTAGCTAAAACCGTGATCGAAGGATCGAAAGACGGATATCCGGAATTAGAAGAAAAGAAAGACTTTATTTTCAAGGTAATTGCAAAAGAAGAAGAACAGTTTAATAAAACGATTGACCAGGGACTTTCTATTTTATCCGGAATTATGGCTGATATGGAAGCAAAGGGAGAGAAAGTTCTTTCAGGAGCAGAAGCGTTCCGTTTGTATGATACTTATGGATTCCCGGTAGACCTTACATTAGAGATCTTAGAAGAAAAAGGTCTTGGAATGGACGAAGAAAGATTTGAAAAAGCAGCTGCAGAACAGAAAGCCACATCGAAAGGAACCTTCGGTGAACATAACTATATGGGAGCTGCTGTCACAGTATATGAATCCATTGATCCAAGCGTGACTTCTAAGTTTGTTGGTTATGATTATCTGGAATATGAATCAAAGATTACTGTGCTTACAACAGAAGAAGAGATTGTAGAAGCACTTTCTGATGGTGAGAGAGGAACAATTTTTGTTGATGAGACACCATTTTATGCAACAAGCGGTGGTCAAGAAGCAGACTGTGGTGTGATTACATGCGGAGATGGAGAATTTGTAGTAGAAGACGTGAAGAAGTTGCTTGGAGGCAAAATTGGACACGTTGGATATATGAGAAACGGTATGATGAAGGTGGGAGATACAGTCACACTTTCTGTAAATAAAGAAAAGAGGGCGCTTTCTGCAAGAAATCACAGTGCGACTCATCTGTTACAGAAAGCACTGCGTACGGTTCTCGGAACTCATGTAGAACAGGCTGGTTCCAGCGTAAATGAAGACAGACTTCGTTTTGACTTTTCTCATTTTTCTGCCATGACACCAGAAGAAATTCAGAAAGTAGAAGAATTAGTAAATGAAAGCATTTCAAGATCTCTTCCGGTCGTTGTAAAGAACATGCCGATCGAAGAGGCAAGAAAGACCGGTGCACAGGCACTCTTCGGTGAAAAGTACGGAGATATCGTGCGTGTAGTAAATATGGGCGATTATTCGATTGAATTCTGTGGTGGTACACATGTTCCAAATACAGGTGAGATCGGAGCTTTCAAGATTCTTTCAGAAGCGGGTGTGGCAGCGGGAGTGCGCCGTATTGAAGCACTCACATCAAAAGGACTGATAGCATATTACAGTGATCTGGAAAAGAAAATGCATGAAGCAGCAAAACTCTTAAAAGCAACACCGGATAATCTTGGTGAGAAGATCGCACATCTACAGGCTGAAAATAAAGAACTTCGCAGTGAAGTAGAAAGCCTTAAGAGCAAACTTGCGAAAGATGCAATGGGCGATGTTATGAGCCAGATAGAAGAGGTAAACGGAGTAAATGTTCTTGCGATCAGCGTGGATGGCGTTGATATGAACGGACTGCGTGATCTTGGTGACCAGTTAAAAGAAAAGATTGGTGAAGGTGTAGTAGTCATTGCTTCTAATGTAGACGGAAAAGTCAGCCTTATGGCAACTGTTACAGAAGGTGCGCAGAAGAAAGGTGCTCACGCAGGAAATCTGATCAAAGGAATTGCAGCTTTGGTTGGCGGCGGCGGTGGCGGTCGTCCAAATATGGCTCAGGCTGGTGGTAAGAATCCGGCCGGTATTCCAGATGCACTTGCGAAAGTAAAAGAAGTCATCGCAGATCAAATCAAATAAAATGGTATTTTTTTGAAGAAAAATCTTGACGATAGATGAATTTATGATATAATATGTACTAGTGCAATAAATATACCCGATCAGTCGTATCATGCACAATACAGGGCTGGAGGGGAGGTTAGGTGTGAGACTATGTCAAATGTAATCGTAAAAGAAAACGAAACTTTGGATAGCGCATTACGCAGATTTAAAAGAAACTGCGCTAAAGCAGGAATTCAGCAGGAAATTCGTAAAAGAGAACATTACGAAAAACCAAGCGTAAAACGCAAAAAGAAATCCGAAGCTGCTAGAAAACGTAAATATAACTAATAGTGCAAGTAATGGAGTGTTTTCATAAACACTCCATTTTTTGTATGGGCGACGAGCCAAGGTTTAGTGGATTTTTTGAGTATGCCATACATATGATGGAGAGGGTGAAATGATGATAAAAAGAGTACAGTTGTTTCCAATTAATTTCTATAAGAAGTCAAAATTTAATGGCAGTGATGGGAAAATGAATTTTCGCCTGGAAAAGATGGAAATAGAGGAAAGCGAAGAGAAGAAAATGATCTTGCGTGGAACTACCTGGGAAGGGCCATTTTGTTATGATGCCACTCCGGTAGAAAAGATGATGACAAAGGATTTTGATTTTTCTGATGATGGAATCTGTCAGGCGATGGACTGGTTTAACGAAAAAAGCTCTGAATATAATAAATAACATTAGGGTATATTTTTTCGTGTGTGGTCTTATATTTGTATAAATGAAATAAATGGGGCGTAATATGAAAAGATATCTGGCGATTTTTCTTGGTATTTTCATATTTTCACAGACATGTTACGAAGTTTCGGCAGAGGAAGCACTGGACGTTTCAGCTAAAACGGCTATCCTGATGGAAGCACAGACCGGGAAAGTATTATATGAAAAAGAAGCAGATCAGGCACTGCCTCCGGCAAGTGTTACGAAGGTTATGACTCTGCTTCTTATTTTTGACGCATTGGATGAAGGAAATATCACGCTGGATGAGGAAGTGACGACTTCAGAGTATGCGGCATCTATGGGTGGATCACAAGTGTTCTTGGAACCGGGTGAGAAACAGACAGTAGATACTATGATCAAGTGTATTACTGTGGCGAGTGCGAATGATGCATGTGTGGCGATGGCTGAAAAAATTTCCGGCACAGAGGAGCTATTCGTACAGCAGATGAATGAGCGTGCAGATGAGTTGGGGATGGAAAATACGAATTTTGTAAATTGTAATGGACTGGATATAGATGGACATGTGACAACCGCGAGAGACATTGCGTTGATGTCCAGAGAACTGATTTCACGTTATCCACAGATCTTTCAGTATACGCAGATTTGGATGGAAAATATCACACATGAGACGGCAAAAGGAAGCAGTGAATTCGGTCTGACGAATACCAACAAACTGATCAGGCAGTATGAATATGCGACCGGGCTGAAAACAGGTTCTACGAGTGGTGCAGGGTTCTGCCTTTCTGGAACAGCGGAAAAAGACGGAGTCCAGATGATCGCAGTAGTGATGGGAGAACCAGACTCTAAGACAAGAACCAAAGATGTGATTTCTATGTTGAATTATGGATTTGGGAAATGTAATATTTATACAGATGAAAATGTGCTGGACGAGAAAGTATATGCTGAGATTGTAAAAGGGAATAAAGATACGGTAGAAGGAATTTGTGAAGAGGAATTTAAATACGTGGATTTCGATGGAAAGAATCTCAAAGAAATGAAAAAACAGATAGAAATGGAAAAACCAGAAGCTCCGGTAAAGAAGGGTGATATGATAGGAAAAGTCATATACTCACTTGACGGTGAGCAGATCGGAACAGTTTCCGTGTTGGCAAAGGAAAGTGTAAAGAAACAGACTTTTGTGGATGCGCTTCTGAAAGTGCTGGAAAAAGCAGTGACATTTTAAAAAGGTGTTTCGTTCGCGAAGCAATCGGCAAGCACGACAGTGCGAATCGTGATATAATAAAAGATAACTATGACAGAAAGGAAAAAATAAAATGAAGATATTGGCAGGTATTATCCTCATTTTTTTATTCTACATTTTGATAGAAATTTACTGGGAGACGCATCATTTTGTGATTACAAGATATGAGGTAAAGTCCCAAAAACTTTCGAAAGATATGAAAAAGAAAAAAGTTGTGTTTCTCAGTGATTTTCATAATCAGAACTATGGTGAGAAATCCATACAACTGGTAGAGACGATTCAAAAGGAACAGCCGGATCTGATTCTGATTGGAGGGGATATGCTGATTGGAAACAGTAAAACCCCTTATGAAAAAGCGCTGGATTTCGTGAAACAGCTTCCGAAGATCGCGCCAGTCTATTATGCGAATGGGAACCATGAGCAAAGGATGCATGAGGACTTAAAAGTATATGGAAATCTATATAGGAGCTACCAGCAGGAACTGGAAAAAGCAGGTGTGATTTTTCTTATGAATGACACTATTTCGCTGGATGAGGGGAAGATCCTGATTTCCGGAATGGAATTGCCACGGAAATGTTATGAAAAATTTAAAACAGCAGAGCTTACTATATCAGAAATAGAAGAACGTATTGGAAAAAGTAAGGACGAATTTACGATTTTGATGGCGCATCATCCGGTGTATGCAGATTGTTATTGGGATTGGGGAGCCGATTTGGTACTTTCCGGACATTTACATGGGGGAGTTGTAAGAATTCCTTTTATGGGTGCGGTGATCAGCCCGCAATATCGGCTCTTTCCAAAATATTCCGGCGGTTATTATCAAAAAGGAGAAAAAGGCATTATTGTAAGCCGGGGACTTGGTATGCATACGATTAAGATCAGACTATGGAACCCGGCAGAAGTTGTTGTTTTCACTTTACAGGGAGAATAAAATTCTTGAGTATAGTCAGAGAGTTTAGTATAATACGAAACGATAGAAATGGAAAGGATGAGGCGAAGTAACATGGGAATTCCGGTAAAATTGCAGGTGTTTGAAGGTCCGTTGGACTTACTGCTTCATTTGATCGATAAGAATAAAATTGATATATATGATATTCCGATCGTGGAAATTACGAACCAGTATATGGAATATATTGAAGCGATGGAAAAGGAAGATCTTAACATTATGAGCGAATTCCTTTTGATGGCGGCTACTCTTCTGGATCTGAAATGTCGTATGTTGCTTCCGGTTGAGGTGAATGAGGAAGGAGAAGAAGAGGATCCGAGAATGGAGCTTGTAGAACAGTTGCTTCAGTATAAAATGTACAAATACATGTCTTATGAGCTGAGAGATCGTCAGATGGACAGCGAACATATAATGTATAAGAATCCTACGGTTCCAAAAGAGGTGGAAGAATACATAGAGCCGGTAGATCTCGATAAGCTTCTTGGAGATTTGAATCTGGCAAAATTAAATGAAATTTTTCAGGAAGTCTTGAAGAGAAACGCAGGGAAAATTGACCCGATTCGAAGCAAGTATGGAAAAATTGAGAAAGAAGAGGTCACGCTTCCGGAAAAATTGAGTTATGTAGAAGAGTACGCAAAAGTGCATTCGCATTTCAGTTTCAGAGATCTTCTGGAACTACAGGCTTCCAAGACGCAGATTATCGTGACGTTTCTTGCAGTTCTGGAGTTGATGAAGGTAGGAAAGATTCACATCGAGCAGGAGAATCTGTTCGATGATATTGTGATTACGTCCGTAGAAAAGGGTGAAGAACAGAATGGAAGTTAAACGTATAGAAAGTATTATAGAGGCAATTTTATTTACAATGGGTGATTCTGTGGAAGTGAGCCATATTGCAAATGCAATCGAACATGATGTAGATACTACCAGAAAAATCATTCATCATATGATGGATCGCTATGAAGCGGAGGGCAGAGGTGTCCGGATTATTGAGCTGGAAGATTCGGTCCAAATGTGTACGAATCCGGAAATGTATGAGTATTTGATTCGCATAGCGAAGCAGCCGAAACGGCATGTGCTCACCGATGTAATGTTGGAGACATTATCCATTGTCGCTTACCGGCAGCCGGTTACGCGTATTGAGATTGAGAAAATTCGTGGAGTAAAGTCGGATCATGCACTGAACAAATTGATTGAATATAATCTGGTATGTGAGGTGGGGCGTTTAGATGCGCCGGGAAGACCACTTCTTTTTGGAACAACGGAAGAATTTCTTCGCAGATTCAGTGTACAGTCATTGGATGAACTGCCGTCCATTGATACAGAGCGAATGGAAACATTCAAAGAAGAGGCGGAAGATGAAGTGCAGCTTAAATTAGATATATAGTCATAGTTTCTCCTGATCAGTCATAGGATGAATAAGAAGAAAAGTTCAGGAGATGGCGAATGAGAGGTTTGAGAAAAAGAGTATGCAGATGTATGGTTTGGATACTCTTTTTTGTTTTTATTTTCTGGAAAAATGAGGAAATTTGTCATGCCGGAAAAACGGTTCCGGAGGAATTGCAGAATTTGCATGCACTTTCGGCGGTTTTGATGGATGCTGACTCTGGAAGAGTTTTATTTTCTAAAGAGGGAGAAGTTATGCGGCCTATGGCAAGTACCACAAAAATTCTTACCTGTATACTTGCACTGGAAGAAGGTGATCTGGAGGCGGAAGTTCCGGTTTCAGAAAGAGCGGCTGCTCAGCCGGAAGTACATTTACGGATGAGAGAAGGGCAGACATTTTATCTGAAAGATTTACTATATTCTCTGATGTTGGAGTCCCATAATGACACAGCAGTGGCAATTGCAGAATATATCGGAGGAAGCGTAGAAGGGTTTGTGGAAATGATGAATGCAAAAGCGCAGGAACTTGGATGTGAAAACAGTCACTTTGTTACACCGAACGGTTTGGATGAAGAAGACGAAGGCGGCGTGCACAGTATTTCAGCAGAAGATCTGGCAACGATCATGAGTTATTGCATTACAAAATCTCCAAAGGCAGAGGAGTTTCTCGAAATCACAAGGACAAACTCTTATACATTTACCGATGTAAGCGGAATGTCTTCTCATAGTTGTCAGAATCATAATTCCTTTCTGACCATGATGGATGGTGCGCTGTCGGGAAAGACTGGATATACTGGTGATGCCGGTTACTGCTATGTAGGCGCATTGGAGCGGGAGGGTAGAACTTTTGTGGTAGCTCTTCTCGGAAGCGGATGGCCAAATAACAAGAACTATAAATGGCAGGATACGATGAAATTAATGAATTTTGCTGTGAACCATTATTTTTATGAAGAAATCCATGTGGTATCCCAGTTGCCGTCTCTTTTGGTAAAAGAAGGAAATCGACCGGAAAGTGGGCTTTTTGAGGATGTAACTGTAAATCTTGAAGTAGAACATGCAGAACCCTCGTTTCAGATACTGGCGGCCGAAGATGAGGAAATTCATGCGAAGATTGAAAAGAAGAAAGCGTTAGAAGCACCGGTAGAAAAGGGACAGTGTATCGGAACGCTTACATATTATATTGATGATGAAGTGATAAAAGAGTATTTTATTGTAACCGGTGAAAATATATCAAGAGTAACTTACGGGGATATTGTTGGAAAGATTGTGAAAAAGTTTGCTATGTTTGATCTGATAGAATAAAAAGAATCAAGAATAAGGTTAAAAATATCACTTTGCAATATCATCCTTGTGTGGTAGTATTGTCTAAAATGTAAAGAAAAGACAATAATATTGACAGAAAATGTCTTATGAATACAGGGGAGAATGAGATGAAGAATTTTGACAAGTATGAAAAACAGTATTTTATTCCGGAAAATGTTACTTATGACTGGGTGAAAAAAGATGCCGTAGAAAAACCACCGATCTGGTGCAGTGTAGATTTACGTGATGGAAACCAGGCATTGATCGAACCAATGAGCCTGGAAGAAAAGCTTGAATTCTTCCAGCTCCTTGTGGATATTGGATTTAAGGAAATAGAAGTGGGATTTCCGGCAGCATCGGAGACAGAATATCGTTTTATGCGTACTTTGATTGAGAAGAATATGATCCCGGATGATGTGACGGTTCAGGTGCTTACACAGGCGAGAGAACATATTATCAAGAAGACTTTTGAAGCTGTAAAAGGTGCTCCACATGCGGTTATTCATGTATATAATTCCACATCTGTTGCACAGAGAGAGCAGGTATTTAAAAAGGATAAAGAACAGATCAAACAGATCGCGGTAAACGGAGCAGCATTATTAAAGCAGCTTGCTGAAGAGACGGAAGGGAATTTTACGTTTCAGTACAGTCCGGAAAGTTTTTCCGGAACAGAAGTAGAGTATGCGGTGGAAGTATGTAACGCTGTGCTGGATGTCTGGCAGCCAACTCCGGATAAGAAAGTAATCATTAATATTCCATCTACAGTAGAGAGCGCAATGCCTCATGTATTTGCATCACAGGTGGAATATGTGAATAAAAATCTGACCCATCGAGATGGAGTCATTTTATGTCTTCATCCACATAATGACAGAGGATGTGGTGTGGCAACTGCTGAACTGGGTATTCTTGCCGGAGCAGAGCGTATCGAAGGTACATTGTTTGGAAATGGTGAGAGAACGGGTAATGTGGATATCGTTACACTTGCAATGAATATGTTCTCTCACGGAGTAGATCCAGGACTTGATTTCTCTAATCTGCCTGCAATTCGCAGAGTTTATGAGCGGCTGACAAGAATGCATGTATATGAGCGTTCTCCATATGCAGGAGATCTGGTATTCAGTGCATTTTCAGGTTCTCATCAGGATGCTATTGCAAAGGGAATGAACTGGCGGGAAGAAAAGAATTGTGAAAAATGGACAGTTCCGTACCTTCCAATTGACCCGAAAGATGTGGGAAGAACTTATGATAAAGATGTGATTCGTATCAACAGTCAGTCCGGTAAGGGCGGCGTAAGTTATATACTGAAGCAGAATTATGGTATTTCATTGCCGGAAAAGATGAAAGAAGAAGTCGGATATCTTGTCAAGAATGTTTCAGACAAAGCGCATAAAGAACTTACACCGGAGTGGGTATATCATATTTTTGAAGAAAATTATGTCTCATGCAAGGGTGTATTTACTATTGTCGATTGTGACTTCAAGCGAGAAGATGAAGGGTTTATGGCGACAGCTACCTTATCTCATGCAAACGAGAAGCGCGTGATCACTGCTTCCGGAAATGGACGTCTTGACGCGGTGAGTAATGCAATTAAGCGTTATTTTGGTATTAGTTATGAACTTTCGTTCTATGAGGAGCATTCTCTGACGCATGGATCTTCTTCTCAGGCATGTGCATATGTGGGAGTAACATGTAATGGAGTGACCTACTGGGGCGTTGGTATCGATGAAGATATTATTCATGCTTCCATGGAAGCTCTGACTGTGGCAATTAATAAAATTGCAGAGATTAAAAAGGCAGAAGAGTGTAAAGACGAAAGACTGATTGAAATCTTGAATTATATTCAGTCTAATTATCTGGATGTCACTCTGGAAGATCTTTCAGAAAAGTTTTATTTATCAAAACCTTATCTGTCAAAATATATTAAAGAAAAATCTGGTATGACATTCGGAAAAACAGTGCAGTCTGTCCGCATGAAAAAGGCAAGAGCGCTGCTTAAGGGAACGAATATGACGGTAGAAAGTATTGCACTTTCGGTGGGATACCAGAATGTAGAACATTTTAACCGGCTGTTTAAAAAGACCTATAAGATGACACCGGTTCAGTACAGAAATAGTAAATAAGTATTATGGGAGCTGCTGTAAAATTACAGCAGCTTCTTTCTACGCGAAGGCACAAGGCAGGCGGAAAAGAATGTTTCAATTGTGAAATATTCCCATTATTATTGCAGTTTTTCGATAAAAAACAGCAAAGTGTGAAATATTTCACATAGTAGGTGAAAAGTGTTGCATACTTTGTTAAAAAAAAGTATAATGTACACGGCAGATTAGATTGAAATTAGATTAGTAGAGTTATCTGCTGGTTCTAAGATAGAAAATATGGAGGGATAGGTTATGAGTAGTAAAAAGACATCAAATCCGGCAAGCGTAAGAATTGATGCCTTACTGGATGCAGGAAGTTTCGTTGAAATCGGCGGGGCTGTAACTGCAAGAACAACAGATTTCAACATGCAGGAGAAAGAGACGCCTGCAGACGGGGTTATCACAGGTTATGGTGTGATCGATGGAAATCTTGTTTTCGTTTACAGTCAGGATATGACTGTTTTAAAAGGATCTGTTGGAGAAATGCATGCAAAGAAAATTGCTAATATTTATGATATGGCAATGAAAATGGGTGCTCCGGTGATCGGAATGATAGACTGCTGTGGACTGCGTCTCCAGGAAGCAACGGATGCACTTCATGCGGTTGGAAGTATCTATCACAAACAGGCGATGGCATCAGGTGTAATTCCTCAGATTACAGCGATTTTCGGAAATTGCGGCGGCGCTCTTGCAACAGCAGCGGCAATGACAGACTTTACATTTATTGCACAGACAGGAAAATTATTTGTCAATTCACCGAATACAATTGAGAATAATGATATCAAAAAATGCGATACTTCAAGCGCAATGTTCCAGAGTCAGAAAAGTGGAATCATTGATATGGTCGGAACAGAAGGGGAAGTTATTGAGGAGATTCGTTCTTTCGTATGTCTTTTGCCGGCAAACAATGAGGATAATGATGCATATGAAGAATGTACAGATGATCTTAATCGTGTGTGCACAGGTCTGGAAAATGCGGCAGAAGATCCTGCGCTTGTGTTAGCTGTCCTTGCAGATGAAAATCGTTTCTTTGAGACAAAGAGAGATTTCGCAAAAGACATGGTGACAGGATTCCTTCGTTTAAATGGAATGACAGTCGGCGCTGTGGCAAATAGAACTGTTTTATATGATGAAGATGGAAATACAGCAGAAGAATTTGACGGATGTCTTTCCGCAAAGGGATGCCGTAAAGCTGCGGAATTTGTGAAGTTCTGCGATGCATTTGGAATTCCGGTTCTCACACTGACAAACGTAAAAGGACTTCGTGCAACGATGTGTTCAGAAAAGAGTCTTGCAAAGGCAATGGCTTCTCTGACATCAGCATTTGTGGATGCAACTGTTCCAAAAGTAAATGTGGTGACAGGAAAAGCATTCGGAAGCGCTTATGTGGTTATGAACAGTAAAGCGATCGGGGCAGATATGGTATATGCATGGCCGACAGCAGAAATTGGAATGATGGAATCTGACATGGCAGCGAAGATTATGTATGCAGATGCAGATGCGGAAGTATTAAAAGAAAAAGCAGAAGCTTACAGAGAATTACAGTCAAGTCCGCTTTCAGCAGCAAGAAGAGGGTATGTTGATACGATCATTGAACCGAAAGATACAAGAAAGTATGTGATTGGTGCATTTGAAATGTTATTTACAAAAAGAGAAGACCGCCCTTCAAAGAAACATGGAACAATTTAGTGAGGTGAAGCATAGTGAAAAGAAAAATCAGTTACATTCTCTGTGTTCTGACGCTCGTGCTTGGTCTTGCGGGATGTAGCGGGCAGAAAGTGGTTGAATATGATGAGGAATCATTAACATATTCATGCGAGCAAATGTTTGCTTTGATCAGCAGCGAACAGATTCCGGCAGATGGAATTCAGTCTATGTCAGAATGGAATCGGGGTTACTTAATGGCACAGATCGAAAGCCAAACGGGAATTCAGATTTCTTCCGATAATTTTGTGACAGCTCTTCAGGGCTGGGAGGCAGCCGGAGAAGAGTGCGGAACATATATTGCACATGGAGATTATAAATTTGAAGCAAAAACAACAGGTCTTACTGTAACAACAGAAGCAGAATTCTCTGAAAGAACTGCTGATTTAGAATTTTCATTCGATGAAAATATGGAAATGGAATCCTTTACAGTAAGTGCAAAATTCAGCCTTGGAGAAATTATGGAGAAGGCCGGACTTAATACATTACTCGGAATGGGAACCGTGTTTGCCGTATTAATTTTCATGAGTCTTTTAATTTCGCTCTTTAAGTATATTCCACTCTTACTTAACAAAGAAAATAAGAATAAAAAAGAAGAAACTGCAAACCATGAACTTCCGAAACAGACGGTAAATGATGTGACAGAACCGGAAATGGATGAAACAGAATTAGTAGCAGTTATTGCGGCAGCAATTGCAGCATATGAAGGAACAACAACAGATGGTTTCGTTGTACGCTCAATCAAGAGAAGAAAATCGAATAAATGGAATGCATAATCAGGAGGATATAAAGATGAAAAGTTATACAATCACAGTAAATGGCAACGTATATGATGTAGTAGTAGAAGAAAATGGTGTAGATGCAGCACCGACAGCACCTGTATCAAGAACAGCGGCACCAAAGGCTATGCCGAAAGCAGCACCTGCAAAAGCAGCTTCTGCAGGCACAGGAAGCATTAAAGTAGAAGCAGGAGCAGCAGGTAAAGTATTCAAGATCGAAGCCAGTGTAGGACAGAAAGTTGAAAAAGGAGATACGGTTGTTATTATTGAAGCTATGAAGATGGAAATTCCAGTTGTTGCACCTGAATCAGGAACAGTTGCAAGTATTGATGTTGCTGTCGGAGATATGATTGAGGCAGGACAGTCACTTGCAACACTCAACTAAGGAGAATCATCCTTATAAGAAACTGGAGGTTTAGAAATGAACTATATTATAACAACATTGGGAAACCTCGTGCATCAGACAGCGTTCTTTAACCTTACATGGGGAAATTTCATTATGATCGCTGTGGCATGTTTTTTCCTCTATCTTGCGATAAGGCACGAGTTTGAACCACTTCTGTTAGTTCCGATTGCATTCGGTATGCTTCTGGTAAATATTTATCCGGATATCATGATTTCACCAGAAGAGGCAAGCAACGGAGTAGGTGGACTCTTACATTATTTCTATTTATTAGATGAATGGTCAATTCTTCCTTCTCTCATTTTCATGGGGGTTGGAGCGATGACTGACTTTGGACCATTGATTGCGAACCCGGCGAGTTTCCTTCTTGGAGCTGCGGCACAGTTTGGTATTTTCGCAGCTTATCTTGGAGCTATGGCTCTTGGATTTTCAGACAAGGCAGCGGCAGCAATTTCTATCATTGGTGGAGCAGATGGACCGACCTCTATCTTCCTTGCCGGTAAATTACAGCAGACGAGTATCATGGGACCAATCGCGGTGGCGGCATACTCTTATATGTCTTTGGTACCAATTATTCAGCCGCCAATTATGAGAGCACTTACAACAGAAAAAGAACGTAAGATCAAGATGGGACAGCTCAGACCGGTTACTAAACTGGAGAAAATTTTATTTCCAATTATTGTAACGATTGTAGTGTGTCTGATCCTTCCGACAACAGCACCACTCGTTGGTATGCTGATGCTTGGAAATCTTTTCAAAGAATCCGGTGTTGTAAGACAGCTTACAGATACGGTTTCTAATGCGATGATGTATATTGTTGTTATTCTGCTCGGTACATCTGTAGGTGCAACAACAAGTGCAGAAGCATTCCTCAACCTTGACACACTTAAGATTGTTGCACTCGGACTTATAGCGTTCGCATTTGGTACAGCGGCCGGAGTTCTCTTCGGTAAGATTATGTGCTGGGCAACGAAGGGCAAGGTAAATCCACTGATTGGATCAGCGGGCGTATCTGCGGTGCCGATGGCAGCGCGTGTATCACAGAAAGTCGGAGCAGAGGCAGATCCAACCAACTTCTTATTAATGCACGCCATGGGACCAAATGTGGCCGGTGTTATCGGAACAGCCGTGGCTGCCGGAACATTTATGGCTATTTTCGGAGTTATGTAATCGCATATGCGTGATACAATAAATTATTCAGGAGGAAAACCAAAATGGCAAATATAGAACAGAAACCAGTGAAAATTACGGAAACGATTCTGCGTGATGCTCATCAGTCATTGATTGCGACTCGTATGACAACAGAACAGATGCTTCCGATCGTTGATAAAATGGATAAAGTCGGTTATCATGCAGTAGAATGTTGGGGAGGAGCAACATTTGATGCCTCTCTTCGTTTCTTAAAAGAAGATCCATGGGAAAGACTGCGCAAATTCCGTGATGGATTTAAGAACACAAAGCTTCAGATGCTTTTCCGTGGACAGAATATTTTAGGATATCGCCCATATGCGGATGATGTAGTAGAATATTTTGTACAGAAATCTGTTGCAAACGGAATTGATATCATTCGTATTTTCGACTGCCTGAATGATCTTAGAAATCTTCAGACAGCAGTAAGGGCTGCCAATAAGGAAAAAGCACATGCACAGGTTGCTCTTTCTTACACACTTGGAGATGCTTATACATTAGATTACTGGGTAGATATGGCTAAGAAGATCGAAGAAATGGGTGCAGATTCTATCTGTATCAAAGATATGGCAGGTCTTTTACTTCCATATAAAGCAACAGAACTGGTAGGAGCTTTAAAACAGGCGACAGATCTTCCAATCGAACTACACACACATTACACATCAGGTGTGGCTTCTATGACTTACATGAAAGCAGTGGAAGCAGGTGTGGATATTATCGATACTGCAATGTCACCGTTTGCACTTGGAACGTCACAGCCTGCGACAGAAGTTATGGTAGAAACATTTAAGGGAACACCATATGATACCGGCCTTGACCAGACACTTCTGGCAGAAATTGCAGATTATTTCCGTCCAATTCGTGACGAAGCACTGGAAAGCGGTCTCTTAAATCCAAAGAACCTTGGTGTAAATATTAAGACACTTCTCTATCAGGTTCCGGGAGGTATGTTATCCAACCTTACTTCTCAGCTCAAAGAGCAGGGTGCAGAAGACAAATTCTACGATGTTCTTGAAGAAGTGCCAAGAGTAAGAAAAGACCTTGGAGAACCACCACTTGTAACACCATCTTCACAGATTGTTGGTACACAGGCTGTATTTAATGTTCTTATGGGAGAACGTTACAAGATGGCTACTAAAGAAACCAAAGATGTGTTAAGTGGAAAATATGGTGCTACAGTAAAACCATTTAATGAAGAAGTGAAGAAGAAAGTTCTTGGAGAAAATGCTGAAGTAATCACATGTCGTCCGGCAGATCTTATTCCAGATGAATTAGAAACATTGGAAAAAGAGATGGCACAGTACAAAGAACAGGATGAAGACGTACTTACTTATGCACTCTTCCCGCAGGTAGCAACCGATTTTTTCAAATACCGCGATGCACAGAAGAAGAAAATAGATGCGACAATTGCTGATACAGAAAGCGGAAGCTATCCAGTGTAGACAGCGTAAAATAAAATGAGTAAATGGTGTGGGCACTGAATTGGAATTATCCGATACAGTGTCCAATTTAGGTTTTATCGGAACTTCCGTTTTACAACTCAATTTTCCCGTGTTACAATGGGAAAGTAAAATATTCCAAAGAAAAGTTGGAGGCCGCCTTGGGTACTAAGAATGAATTGTTAAAAAGATTAAATGAGAAATATGATAAATTAAGCAAAGGGCAAAAGAGACTTGCAGATTATATTCGCCATGACTATGACAAGGCTGCATTTCTTACGGCAGCGAAGCTTGGCGAAGCAGTAGGAGTCAGTGAGTCAACAGTAGTCAGATTTGCCACACAGCTTGGCTATAAGGGTTATCCAGAGTTTCAAAAAGATCTTGGAGAACTGGTTCGCACGAAATTGAATTCCATTCAGCGAATGGAAGTGACTTATGGAAGAATTGAACAAAGTGAAATCCTGGCCGATGTGCTGCACTCTGATATTGAAAAGATTAAGATGACGATGGAAACGATCGATCAGAAAGCTTTTGAAGTTGCTGTGGATATCCTGGCAAATGCGAGAAAAGTTTATATTGTCGGCATTCGCAGTTGTGCGCCTTTAGCTAGCTTTCTGGCATATTACCTGAATCTGATTTGTGATGAGGTGATCTGTGTAAATGCAAATGGTTCAACAGAAATTTTTGAACAACTTATTCGTATTGGTGAAGAAGATGTGATTATCGGAATCAGTTTTCCAAGATATTCCATGAGAACACTCAAAGCATTGGAATTTGCAAGTAATCGTAAAGCAAAAGTAATTACATTGACGGACAGTATTCATTCACCGATTAATTTATATTCATCCTGCAATCTGATTTCGAGAAGTGATATGGCATCCATTGTAGATTCGCTGGTTGCGCCACTTAGTGTTATCAATGCGCTGGTTGTGGCACTTTGTATGAAAAAGCAGAATGAAGTAGTAAAAACCTTACAAACATTAGAAGAAATATGGGATGAGTATGAAGTATACTCAAGAGACGAGCTTAATCCAATGCAGGATAATCTTGATTTGAAAATGGAAGAAAAAGGAAAGACAGATGAGTAAAGTATTGATTGTCGGCGGGGGAGCCGCCGGAATGTTTGCCTCAGTTTTTGCGGCAAGAAATGGAAATGAAGTCCATGTGTTTGAAAAAAATGAAAAACTGGGAAAGAAATTATTTATCACAGGAAAAGGAAGATGTAATGTGACGAATGCCTGTGATATGGATACTTTATTTTCCAGCGTCGTGACAAACAGCAAGTTCTTATATAGTAGTTTTTACGGATATACCAATCAGGACGTCATCGAATTTTTTGAGGATATTGGACTTCCGCTGAAAACGGAGCGCGGCAACAGAGTATTTCCGCAGTCAGATCACTCCTCTGATGTCATCAAAGTGCTTGAGCAGGAAATGAAAAGACAGGGAGTTCATATTCATCTGTATCAGACGGTCACAAAAGTTCTGGCGAAGGATGGAAGATTTGAACATCTTGAAACGGCAGATGGAAAGAAAACATATGGAGATGCGTGCATTATCGCAACCGGGGGAATGTCTTATCAGACAACCGGATCAACCGGAGACGGATATCGCTTCGCAGAAGAACTTGGACATACTGTGACAAAGCTTCAGCCATCACTGGTTCCAATGGAGACAAAAGAGTATTTTGTGCCGGAACTGATGGGACTTTCCCTTCGGAATGTGCAAGTGAAGATTTTGGACGGAGGAAAAGAACTGTACAGTGATTTTGGAGAAATGCTTTTTACCCACTACGGGGTGAGTGGACCTTTGATCATAAGTGCAAGTGCCTATATCGGAAAGACACTTTTAAAAGGGAAAGAATTGAAACTTTCTATTGATTTGAAACCTGCGCTTTCTGAAGAACAGTTGGATGTCAGGGTACTCCGCGAATTTGAGGCGAACCATAACAAACAGTTCAAGAATGCAGTCGGCGGTCTTTTCCCGAGCAAACTGATCCCAGTTATGATTACACTTAGTGGAATAGATCCAGAGAAAAAAGTTAATATCATTTCAAAAGAAGAACGTCAGAAGTTTGTTTATCTGATGAAACACTTTGAAATGACGATCACCAGACTGCGTGATTTTAAAGAAGCAATCATAACAAGTGGAGGAGTTAAGGTCAAAGAAATTCAGCCATCTACGATGGAATCTAAGATTATAGAAGGTGTCTGTTTTGCCGGAGAAGTGTTGGATCTGGATGCACTTACCGGTGGATTTAACCTACAGATTGCATGGTCGACGGCCCATGCGGCAGGAAGTAATATTTGGTAAAAGAGGAAGGGTGAGAGAAGATGGGATATAATATAGCAATAGATGGTCCGGCAGGAGCAGGAAAAAGTACGATTGCAAAGCTTGTGGCAAAGAAAAAAGGATACATTTATGTAGATACAGGAGCAATGTACCGCGGACTGGCCATTCATTTTCTGAAAAAGGGAATTGGATCTGATGACGTAGCAGCGATTGAAGCGGCCTGTGAAGACGCAGAAGTGACGATTGGATATGAAAATGGAATGCAGCAGGTATATGTAAACGGAGAAAATATTACTGCAAATCTGCGAAAGGAAGAAGTAGGAGATATGGCATCAAAGACATCAGGAATCCCAAAGGTGCGCGCCACGCTTATGAATCTTCAGCAGACGATGGCAAGAACCAAAGATGTTGTGATGGACGGTCGCGATATCGGAACGGTTGTGCTCCCGAATGCGGATGTGAAAGTGTATCTGACGGCCAGCGTGCCATGTCGTGCTAAGAGAAGGTATCTGGAGCTGCAGCAAAAAGGCGAGAATTGTAATTTGGAAGAAATTACCAAGGAGATCGAGGAAAGAGATTACCGAGATATGCACCGTGAAGTCGCACCGCTCAGACAGGCAGAGGATGCTGTTCTTGTAGACAGTTCGGATATGACGATCGAAGAAGTGGCAGATACGATCTGTAGACTATGTAAATAAGAGAAATTGTTCATATAATACAGAGAAATCAAAGAAAAAATAAAATTCCTCTTGCAATTGAATCTTATATCTGTTAAAATACTATGTGTTGTGAGTCTGTGTATGCAGACATCTAAGTTCGTTAGGAGGTGCAATCATGGCTAAATGTGCTATTTGTGAAAAGGGTGCTCATTTTGGAAATAACGTAAGTCACTCTAATAGAAAATCATCTAAGATGTGGAAATCTAACGTAAAATCTGTAAGAGTTAAAACAGAAAATGGCGGAACAAAGAGAATGTACGTATGTACAAACTGCTTAAAGTCTGGACGTGTAGAAAGAGCTTAATTAGAACGGAATGAAGAGAACCGAGGTTTTTAAAGACTTCGGTTTTTTTGTTTTATTAGGAAAGATCTTGTTATATTACCGCTCGCGCGGAGAATATATGAAGCACATTCTTTTTTATTGTAAAATTTGTAAAGATAGAGTATAATGAAGAATAATATGTGAAAAAATCATCAGTATTTTTTTATAGAAAATGGAGGTGCGTATATGAAAGGCAGTATGAGCACAAATTTAGGTATTATCACGATTGATCCGGATGTAATTGCAAAATACGCTGGTTCTGTAGCTGTAGAATGTTTTGGAATCGTTGGTATGGCGGCAGTCAGCATGAAAGATGGTCTGGTAAAGCTTCTGAAAAAAGAAAGTATTACAAAAGGAATTCATGTTTCTATTAATGAAGAGAATAAGATCACATTAGATTTCCATGTTATCGTTGCTTATGGAGTAAGTATTTCTGCTGTTACAGATAATCTGATCAGCAATGTAAAATATAGAGTAGAAGAATTTTCTGATATGCAGGTAGAGAAGATCAATATCTTTATCGAAGGTGTCAGAGTAATCGACTAATTTAAGGAGGAACTACTGGTGGCGACTAATACTATTAGTGTGGAGATGCTTGCAAAGATGTTTCTTGCAGGCGCTCAAAATATTGAAGCAAAGAAAGAATACATCAATGAACTGAATGTATTTCCGGTTCCAGATGGAGATACAGGAACAAATATGTCAATGACAATCATGTCAGCGGCAAAGGAAGTAACTGCACTTGGAGATCTGGATCTGGATGCTCTGTGTAAAGCAATCTCTTCCGGTTCATTGCGTGGAGCGAGAGGTAACTCAGGTGTTATCTTATCACAGCTTCTTCGTGGATTTACAAAGTCAATCAGAGAAGAAGAGGTGCTGGATGTTCCGGCAATGGCAAGAGCAGCAGTTCGTGCAAAGGAAACTGCGTACAAAGCAGTTATGAGACCGAAAGAAGGAACGATTCTTACGGTTGCAAGAGGAATGGCTGAGAAGGCAGTAGAGCTTGCAGAAGAGATCGATAATATGGAAGAATTTCTTGGCAAAGTGATTGAGGAAGGTGAAATTGTTCTTGCTCAGACACCGGAGATGCTTCCGGTTTTAAAGGAGGCAGGTGTCGTTGACTCAGGCGGAAAAGGACTTTTGGAAGTGATCAAAGGAGCCTATGATGCATTTCTTGGAAAAGAAGTGGATTATTCTGCAATTGCACCAGGTGCTTCTACCACTGTCACGAAAGTAAGTGCAGAGGCGTCAGCAGATATCAAGTTTGGATATTGTACAGAATTTATTATTCTTCTCCAAAAAGAATTTACAGATAATGATGAAGTAGAATTTAAGGCGTACTTGGAATCTATCGGTGATTCTATTGTCTGTGTGGCAGACGATGATGTTGTTAAGGTGCACGTTCATACCAACGATCCGGGACTTGCGATTCAGAAAGCTCTTACATTTGGACAGCTTTCCAGAATGAAGATTGACAACATGCGTGAAGAACATCAGGAAAAGCTGATCAAAGATGCTGAGAAACTTGCAGCCGAGCAGGCGGCGGCCAAGGCAGAAGAACCACGCAAAGAAAATGGATTTATTGCTGTTTCTGTTGGTGAAGGAATCAATGAGATTTTTCGCGAACTTGGTGTTGACTATATCATTGAAGGTGGACAGACAATGAATCCAAGTACAGAAGATATGTTGAATGCCATTGCCAGGGTAAATGCAGATTATATTTATATTCTGCCGAATAACAAAAATATTATCATGGCTGCAAATCAGGCCAGAGATCTGACAGAAGACAAGGAGATCATTGTCATTCCTACAAAGACGGTTCCGCAGGGAATCACAGCGGTGATCAATTTCAGCGCTGATGTTGATGCAAAGGAGAATGAAGAGATAATGTTGGAAGCAATCGCGAATGTGAAAACCGGACAGGTGACATATGCGGTTCGCGATACCCATATTGACGATAAGGAAATTCATGAGGGAGATATCATGGGAATCGGTGATGCGGGAATCCTTGCTGTTGGTACATGTATTGACAGCACAACAAAGGATATGCTTGCACAGTTAGTTGATGAAGATTCTGAACTGATCAGCATTTATTATGGCGCAGATGTTTCAGAAGAAGATGCGGAGAAGCTTATTGCTGAAATCGAAGAGCTTTATCCGGATCAGGATGTAGATGCTCATTGTGGAGGACAGCCAATCTACTATTATATTTTATCAGTAGAATAAAAGACAGAAAAGAGAGTGTTGTAAATGCTCTCTTTTTTTGGATAAATAGGGATGTAAGAATGAATGAAAAGTCGAAGATTAGTGAGTTAAAAGGAATTGGTGAAAAAACAGAACAGCTTTTCCATAAGATTGGAGTAAATACGATTGGGGATCTTTTGCGTTATTATCCCAGAGGATATGATGTGTATGAGCCACCGATTCTGATTGCAGAAGCTGAAACAGGGAAGACCAGTACGATTTCCGGGATGATCTCCGCCAAACCACAGGTTGGTGGCAATCGTAATATGCAGATTACAACTATCAGTGTGAAGGATACTTCTGGAATTTTGAAGGTGGTCTGGTTTCGTATGCCATTTCTTAAAAATACATTGACAAAAGGACAGGATATTATCCTCAGGGGAAGAATTATCGAAAAAAAAGGGCAAAGGATGATGGAACATCCGGAAATCTTTTCCCCGGCAGAGACATATGATACGAAGCTGGATACGCTTCAGCCAATCTATCCGCTTACCTCGGGACTGACGAATAATGCAGTCACAAAAGCTATGAGACAGTCATTAGAATATCTGGATCTCTCTCAGGATTTTCTTCCGAATTCTGTTCGAATGAATTATCATCTTGCAGAATATAATTATGCGGTACGTGGGATTCACTTTCCGGAAAATAAAGAACAGTTGTTTTTTGCAAGAGAACGATTGGTGTTTGAAGAATTTTTGATTTTTATATTGGCACTGCGACAGACGAAAGAGAAGAATGAAAAAGAACGAAATGTATTTCGAATGGAACAGAAATCAGAGATTGATCAATTCCTGGAAAGCCTTCCGTATGAACTTACAGGAGCACAGAAAAAGGTTTGGAAGGAAATGCAAAGTGATATGTGCGGAGCATATACCATGTCCAGACTGATTCAGGGGGATGTTGGCTCCGGAAAAACGATCATAGCGTTACTGGCATTATTGTTGTCAGGGTTCAATGGATATCAAGGCGCAATGATGGCACCGACTGAAGTGTTGGCACGGCAGCATTATGAGAGTATTACAGAGATGCTCCAGACGTATCAGATTCCGCTAAAGGCAGAACTTTTGACAGGTTCCATGACAGCAAAAGAGAAGCGTCTTGCTTATGATAGAATTGCAAATGGTGAAGTACAGATTATTCTTGGCACTCATGCGCTGATTCAGGAAAAAGTAAATTATCAGAATCTTGCTCTAGTAGTGACAGATGAACAGCATCGCTTCGGAGTAAGACAAAGAGAAAGCTTTGCGAAAAAGGGAACGGTTCCACATATTCTTGTGATGAGCGCGACACCGATTCCAAGGACGCTTGCCATAATTTTATATGGAGAACTTGACATTTCAGTCATTGATGAACTTCCGGCCAATCGTCTGCCAATCAAAAATTGTGTGGTGGATACCGGATATCGGCCGACTGCTTATCGATTTATACAAAAACAGGTTGCAGAAGGCAGGCAGTGTTATGTTATTTGCCCGATGGTAGAAGAAAGCGAAGCACTGGAAGCAGAAAATGTGACTGATTATGCCAAAAATTTGCAGAAAGAATTAGGAGATTCTATTCGTGTTGCTTCTCTACACGGAAAGATGAAGCAAAAACAGAAAGATGAAATCATGGAAGCATTTGTCCAAAATGAGATTCAGGTTCTGGTCTCAACTACGGTTATTGAGGTTGGCATTAATGTGCCGAATGCGACGGTCATGATGGTAGAAAATGCAGAACGTTTTGGTCTTGCCCAGCTCCACCAGCTCCGTGGTCGTGTGGGAAGAGGAAAACATCAGTCCTATTGCATATTTATGAGCGGATCCAAGACAAAAGAGACGAAAAAGCGTCTGGAAATACTGAACAAATCCAATGATGGATTTTATATTGCAAATGAAGATCTGAAACTTCGTGGTCCAGGGGATCTCTTTGGAATCCGACAAAGTGGGTTGATAGATTTTCGGATAGGCGATGTGTTTCAGGATGCCAATCTTTTGCATATGGCAAATGATGCGGTCAATGATATTTTGAAAGAAGATCCACAGCTTCAAAAGGAAGAATATGCGCGTCTCAAAGATCATGTAAAGCGTTATATGACAGAAATAAATTTGGAAACTACATTATAAAAAAGGTATTGATTTTTAAGAAAACTCTGTTATAATAACTTTGTTGGTTATCCATCAGGATAATCATCTGCTGAAATAGCTCAGTTGGTAGAGCACTTCACTCGTAATGAAGGGGTCGTCGGTTCAAGTCCGATTTTCAGCTTCTATGTAAAACACCGGAACGATGAACGTCCCGGTGTTTTTGTATTGAAGGGTTAGACAAAAGCTTATTTACCAGACATCTGTCTTTCCTGTTCTTCAATCATTTTCTTAACCATATATCCTCCAACAGATCCATTCTGTCTAGATGTGAGGTCACCATTGTAACCATCTGTTAAAGGTACTCCTAATTCGCTTGCCACTTCATATTTGAATTTGTCTAATGCACCCTTTGCTTCAGGTACAGCTGTTCTGTTTGATGAACGATTTGCCATTTCATTTTCCTCCTTTTTTGTAACGTTTGTTTGTTGTTACGATAGTAGTATGTGTAAAATGAACGGTAATATGCTGGCAAAAAATGCAAATTATTATTCTGAGTCATCACCTCTTGAAAACATCATGAAGAACACAAGAAGCAGCATAACAGGACAAAGCAAAATAGATTTTTCGTGTGCAAATTTTATGACAAGGCTTCCAAATACTGCACCCAGAATAAAATTAAAAATGATTCCGTAATATAATAATGTTTTTTTTAATTCTATTATATTGTGATTGAAAAAATAATCACACAGGCTCTGGGTTCCGCTTCGTAGATTTCCAATGCACATGGTTGTGGAAACCGGATAGCTGTGCATTTTGCGGAAACATTCTACCTGGATGCCGCAGGCCATGGAAATCAGACTGTTTGCATAAAGATTATAATCTTGAGGAAGAAAAGCAACAAGTGATAAAAGCAGAATTTCAATCAATACAGTAATCTGCCGCCAGTGGAGAGACGAATGTCTGGTGCATTTATGCCGTACAATATTCGACAATATGATTCCGATAGTAAATGCAAGCATCGGAATGAAATAGCGGAGCGCCAACTGAAAATTACCGCCTACAATATTCACTCCAAACAGAAGAATATTTCCTGTCTGAGCATTGGCAAATACATGGTCTCTGCACAGATAAGAGTATGCGTCCATAAATCCACCGGAAACGGCGAGAATAATTCCAAGATGAATGGCATCCGATGTCTGAGGGGTCTTACCCATATGTTACACTTCCTTTGTCTTAAGTATTTCCAGCTAACTATAATATGAATTCCTGGAAGCGTCAATGAATGTTTACACTAATTCTGCAATTCTGGATACTCCGACATAGATTTCAGAGATTTTATACCAGGTCGGATAGTCCACAATTCCTGTTTGCGGAAGACCAAATACGGATTGGAAAACGCGGACAGCATTTGCAGTTGCTGATCCAAAGATACCATCGGCATTGATCTTTGGAATCAGCGGATAGGCATCTGAGATACGGTTCAATTGCTCTTGCATTTGACGAACCTTATTTCCAGAAGAACCGATGGTCAGGTCATATCCTGGCCATGAAGATGGAATACCGGAGATTTCTTCAGCAGTATTAATGTACATATTGTCTCCATAGAAATAGCGGAGAATCTCAATTGGAGAGTATCCCTGGTCACCTAAGGATTTGGATCCCCATTGTGTCATCCAGTTTGGACACTGCACCTGCCGGCCGTCACAATATTGCGTCAGAATAGGCTGTTTTACATTTGGACGGGACAGATAGCTTGCGAAAAGTTCATCAACAACCGTGGAAATGCTCTGATAAATATTTCGCTCCGGGATCCATTTGTGATCAAAAGCGGTGGAAGAGGTGATTGTAAAATCATATCCCTGGTTCCGATACCATTCCGTATATACACGATTTAAAGTAAATGACATGATGGCAAGTATATTTGCACGAAGGGTATTGACCGGCCATGTAGCATAGATTTCGCTGGAGGCTACGTTTTTGATATAATCTTTATATTTTACATAATAATTTGTGGCAGTGCTGTCGCGGGGTGAGCCGTCATGGACAACAATATACTCCGGAACTACAACGCGGCTGAGCACAATTTCTCCAGTTTCGTTCGTCGGTTTTATCTCAGCTTCCGGAATTTTCGGTGGATAAACTCCGTAAAGGGTGTGCGCGGGAATGACATATACCTGCGCCATCTCACCTGGAGACAGAGGAGTTAACTGTACATTTTGCAGAGCCAGAGTATTCGCCAGAATTTCTGTGCCGGAAATTGTGATAGGTTCAAAGTCGGGAGCCTGGATGATCAAATTATATTCTGAGTAGGGTTGTGATAAAATTTGTGGGTTTTGACTGTATTCTTCCGGTGGAGCGGGGAGATCAATGATTTCGGTATTTCCGGAAGCATTTGTCTTAAGTTCTTCAATGGTAGTTTCCGGTACACCTGTGTAGGAAATGCTGATAGTTGCATTTTCAATCGGAACAGATGTGGCACGAGACGTGATGGAAATTTTCAGCTGTCCCTTATCGGAAGTAGTCTGCATAGTTTGGACCATGATGATTCAATCCTTAAAATTTGTGTTATTAGTAGTTTATGCACTTTTTATTGAAATTTGTATGGAAAAGTATGATATTATATATACAAAAGGGTATGAGGTGACAAACAAATGAAAAAGAAACAATACTGTAGAATTTTAATGATTATCGTAATGGCTTTTTTATTCGCCGGGTGTGGAAAAAAGGAAGCGGAATATGTTGAAGTAAATGTAGATTGTTCTGTATTTGATGACAAGTTTTATTATGAACAATTGTCAGAAGAAGAAAAGAAAGTCTATGGTGAAATATACCAGGGTATACAAAATGGAGACGATTCGATTTGCATCCACGATATTGCACCGGAAAAGGCGAATAAGATTCTGGAAAATGTGATTTATGATTTTCCGGAAATTTTCTGGGCAGACGGATCTGCTTCTTCTACGCAGTACGGGGAGAGCATGTTTGAACAAGGCTATACTGTGATTCAGCCAGAGTATGTGTACAGCCAAGAGGAGCGCGACGCGAAGAATGCACAAATTGAGGCACAGGCAGCGGAAATACTTTCCTCAATCCCGGAAGAATACGGAGAATATGAAAAGATCAAATGGATTTACGAATATCTGATCGGGCATATCGAATATGTGGAAGATGCGGAGGATAACCAGAACATTTACAGTGCACTGGTAAACGGTGCATCTGTGTGCGCCGGCTATGCAAAAGCCAATCAGTATCTGTTAAATCAGCTTGGAATTTATTGTACTTATGTGACTGGAACTGCACAAAATGAAGACGGAACAGATACACATGCGTGGAACATTGTCCGCTGCAATGGAAAATATTATTATGTTGATGTCACCTGGGCAGATCCTATTATAGAAGGGGAGCAGGTTGTAGAGTCTGCCGTTCTGTATGATTATTTATGCTGCAGTGAGAAAGAGCTTCTTAAAACACATACGTTGGATGAGGGATATACATATTTTGCTTGTGATTCGGAAGATCTGAACTATTATCGTATGCATCAGATGTATTATGAGACGGCAGATGAGCAGACAATGATGGAGGCCATGACTGCATCCATTGACCGGGGCGATCCTGTGACCATTTTCAAGTTTGCAGATGCAGATTTATATGAAGAAGGAAGAAACCGGATTATCAATGATTTGGCTGAAGAAGGAGCAATTTATCTAGGAAGCCAGTATAATCTTTGGGAAGTCAGATATTTTTATGAAGAATATAGTTTGCTGAACAAGATGGTTGTATATTGGAATTATGAATAAGAAAACGAGGAGGAAAGAATATGAATACAATTGCAAATGTTATGGATTATATACGAGGATGTGACGAAGAAGTCGGACGGGCACTGGATTTGGAACTTGCCCGGCAGAGAAGAAATCTGGAGCTGATTGCTTCTGAAAATATTGTAAGTCCTGCGGTTATGCTGGCCATGGGGACAGTTCCTACAAATAAATATGCAGAAGGTTATCCGGGAAAAAGATATTATGGTGGATGTGAATATGTAGATATTGCAGAAAACCTTGCAATTGAACGTGCGAAAAAGCTTTTCGGATGTGACCATGCATGTGTACAGCCTCATTCAGGGGCAAATGCGAACAATGCGGTATATCAGGCATTTTTGCAGCCGGGAGATACAGTAATGGGACTGAATCTCGCCCATGGCGGCCATTTGACACACGGTTCTCCGGTGAATATGTCAGGACTTTTGTATCATTTTGTACCATATAATGTGAATGACGAAGGTTTCCTTGATTATGATGAAATCCGTAAAATAGCACTGGAGTGTAAACCGAAGATGATCGTTGCAGGAGCATCTGCCTATCCGAGAGAGATCCGGTTTGATATCTTTGCAGATATTGCAAAAGAAGTTGGGGCGTATTTATTTGTAGATATGGCACATATTGCAGGTCTTGTAGCAGCAGGTCTTCATCAGAGTCCGGTTCCTTATGCAGATGTGGTGACAACTACAACGCATAAAACGCTCAGAGGGCCGAGAGGGGGAATGATCCTGTGTAAAGAAGAATATGCAAAGGCTATCAATAAGGCAATTTTCCCGGGCACACAGGGCGGACCACTGATGCATGTAATAGCAGCGAAGGCCATCTGTCTTGGAGAAGCATTGAAACCGGAATTTAAGGAATATCAGATAAAGGTTGTAAAAAATGCAAAAGCTTTGGCGGAGGCACTTCTGGAAGAAGGGTTCCATCTTGTCAGTGGAGGAACAGATAATCATCTGATGTTGGTTGATCTTCAGAATATGAATATTACAGGAAAAGAATTGCAGAATAGACTGGACGAAGTGTATATCACAGTCAATAAAAATGCAGTTCCAAATGATCCGGCAAGTCCGTTCGTTACAAGTGGTATTCGAATCGGCACACCGGCTGTCACGACCCGTGGTCTTGGGGAAGAAGATATGAAGACCATTGCGAAACTGATTAAAATGACAGTTACTGACTTTGATACAAAAGCAGATGAAATTCGTATGGCGGTAGATGAAATTTGTAGAAAATATCCAATTTATGAATAAGAGGAATTTATCGTAACATAGAAGAACATCGTTTGAGATTTGTGGTATACTGTAGGAAAGAAGTTGAGGCAAAGAAAAAGTATGCGTGAAATGGGATTTAAAATGGAAAGAGCCGGACTTGTAGAAATAGGACAGGAAGTAGAAGTATATGAAGGACAGACACCGGCATTTTATTATTATACGATAGTGCCTTCCGTTGCCATGAGTGGAAATTATCGTGTTTATGAACGATTGAAAACGACCAGAGGAAAAGTAAAAAGTATCGAGACACTGGCAAGTGGATTCTGGGTGACAGTGGAATTTGATGAATAAGAAAACAGATAAAAAGGAGGAAACGTTATGCAGAATTATTCAGGTGAAGTAGGATTACAGTATCATTTACAGATTAGACCGGGTGATGTAGGACGTTATGTAATTTTACCGGGAGATCCAAAAAGATGTGCAAAAATCGCAGAACATTTTGAGGATGCAAAACTGGTGGCTGACAGCAGGGAATTTGTAACTTATACAGGCTATCTGGATGGAGAGAAAGTTAGTGTTACTTCTACGGGGATTGGTGGTCCTTCTGCCACAATCGCCATGGAAGAGCTGGTGCTTTGTGGGGCAGATACTTTCGTTCGTGTCGGAACCTGTGGAGGAATTGACCTTGAGGTAAAGGGCGGAGATATTGTGGTAGCAACAGGTGCGGTACGAATGGAAGGTACCAGCCGTGAATATGCTCCGATTGAATATCCGGCAGTAGCAGATCTTGCAGTGGTAAATGCACTTGTCGGGGCTTGTAAGACGGTGGGACTTCCTTATCATACAGGAGTTGTACAGTGCAAAGATGCATTTTATGGACAACATGAACCGGAGAGAATGCCGGTAAGCTATGAATTACTGAACAAATGGGAAGCCTGGAAACGCCTGGGATGTAAAGCGTCTGAAATGGAATCCGCAGCATTATTTATTGCAGCAGCTCATTTGAGGGTCCGCTGCGGTTCTACATTTCTTGTTGTTGGAAACCAGGAGCGAAATGCGCTCGGTATGGATAATCCAATTGTTCATGACACAGAGGCAGCGATTAAAGTTGCAGTGGAAGCGCTGAGAAGCTTAATTAGAGAAGACAAAAATTAGTATAGAATAAAGAAGGATCAAAAATGACGAATCAAGAATTGATTTTAGAAGCGAAAAAAGCCAGGATACATGCCTACACTCCATATTCCCATTTTCAGGTTGGAGCGGCGCTGGTGACAAAGAGTGGCAAAATCTATCATGGATGCAATATTGAAAATGCTGCGTATACACCGACTAATTGTGCAGAGAGAAGTGCATTTTTCCGTGCAGTTTATGACGGGGAAAGAGAATTTGAGAAAATTGCGATTGTTGGTGGAGCAGAAGGCACAGAGGCAGATGCATTATGTGCGCCATGTGGAGTATGCCGTCAGGTAATGATGGAATTCTGTGATCCGGAAACTTTTCAAATTGTATTGACAAATGGAAAAGATAACATTTTAGAGTTTTCTTTAAAAGAACTTCTTCCGTGTGGATTTGGCCCAGAAAATATAAGTGGGGTGTAAGATGAAAGAATTAGAAACGAGGTACTTGGAAAAGCTTTCGGAGTTATATCCGACTATCGCGAAGGCATCGAAAGAAATCATTAATTTGCAGGCAATCTTAAATTTGCCAAAAGGAACAGAACATTTCTTGACAGATATACATGGAGAATATGAGGCATTTTCTCATGTGTTAAAAAATGGTTCTGGATCGGTGAGGCATAAAATTGAAGATGTGTTCGGAAATACGATGGGAACCAAAGACAAACAAATGCTGGCAACCCTGATTTATTACCCAAAAGAGAAAATGAATCAGGTTAAGAGACAGGAAGAGAATATGGAAGAATGGTACAAAATCATGTTGTACCGTTTAATTAAGGTGTGCAAAAATGCAGCAAGTAAATATACTCGTTCTAAAGTACGAAAGGCTCTTCCAGAGGATTATGCGTATATTATTGAAGAGTTGATTACGGAGAGAGCCGATATTTCGGATAAAGAAGATTATTACAATTCCATTGTGAAGACGATTATTGAAATTGGAAGTGCAGAAGATTTCATTGTTGCCATGTGCAAATTAATTCAGCGTCTGGTGGTAGATCATCTTCACATTTTGGGGGATATTTATGACAGGGGACCGGGACCGCATCTGATTATGGATGAATTGATGCGCTATCATTCCGTGGATGTTCAATGGGGAAATCATGACATGCTCTGGATGGGAGCTGCTGCAGGTCAGCGGGCATGTATTGCTAACGTCATCTGGAATTGTGCACGCTATGGCAACCTGGATATTCTCGAAGAAGGATATGGAATTAATTTACTTCCGTTGGCAACTTTTGCACTCAGTACTTATAAAGATGACCCGTGTGAATGTTTCAAATTAAAGGGAAATAAGGAATATGGATCTTCAGAGATGCTGTTGAATGTCAGAATGTATAAAGCGGTTACTGTACTCTTATTTAAACTGGAAGGGCAGACGATCATGAGACGCCCGGAATTTGAAATGGAAGATCGGCTGCTTCTGAATCATATTGATTATGAGACTGGCACAATTAAAATCGATGGAGAAATATATCAACTTCTCGATAAATCTTTCCCGACGATTGATCCGGCCGATCCATATGCACTTACAGAGGAAGAAGCAGATGTGATAGACCGGCTAGAGCATGTTTTTGTAAACTGCGAAAAACTTCAGCAGCATATGCATTTCCTGCTGAGCAAAGGGTCACTCTATAAAGTATATAATAATAATCTTTTGTTTCATGGATGTGTTCCATTAAATGAAGACGGAAGCCTGAAAACAGTATATGTCTATGGAAAGCCCTATAAAGGAAAAAGCTTATATAGAATTTTAGAGAGCTATGTCCGCAAAGGTTTTCATGCGATTGATCCAGAGGATAGAGAACGCGGAAAAGATATTATGTGGTATATCTGGCTTGGCAAAAATTCTCCATTATTTGGGAAAGAGAAAATGGCAACATTGGAACGACAACTTCTGGATGATCCGAAAGTGCAGGATGAGAAGAAGAATCCATATTATAAGTGGATAGAAAATGAAGCGGTCGCAGACAGGATTATGGATGAATTTGGGCTGGAGCAAGATTGCAGACGTATCGTTAATGGTCATGTTCCTGTAAAGAGTAAAGATGGAGAGAGTCCGATTAAATGTAATGGAAAGGTGCTCGTCATTGATGGTGGATTTTCAAAGGCTTACCAGAAAGCAACCGGTATCGCTGGTTACACACTGATTTATAACTCTCACGGACTTTACCTGACAGCACATGAGCCGTTTGAGTCTACAGATTATGCCATAACAAATGAAAGCGATATCCATTCCACAAGTATTAATGTAAAAGAAGTGCTGGATCGAAAATTAGTACGAGATACAGATAATGGAAAAGAAATCATCCAGCTTATTCAGGATTTGCAGAAGCTTTTAAAGGCGTACCGTACCGGACAGATTGTGGAGAGAATTTAGAACAATAAATAATGAGAAAAGTATCTGCTGAGTGCAGGTACTTTTTTTGTATAGGCGACCGCATACAATCCCAAAACGTGCCTTTTGGCACTTCCGTTGATTAAAATAATATTGACTTTTTGAAATAAAATTGATATCATTATGATATCAAATATATATATAGGAGGAATGACTCATGAAAGAAAAGGTATTAAATAATAAGAAAAATGGAATGTTGGTTCTTTTGCTTACCTTAGCGTTGTACGTAGTTGCAATTTTGGGAATGATTTTTGGAATTATGAATGAAAACTGGATTTTAGTAATTCCATGTGGTGTATGGATCGCGCTGGGATGGATTTTATTCTGCGGTCTTAGAGTTTTGAAACCACAGGAAGGTTTAGTATTAACCTTGTTTGGAGATTATATCGGTACTTTGAAGAGTGAAGGATTTTATTTTGTAAATCCATTTTCTGTGGGATTTAATCCTGCTGCCAAGACGAAATTAAATCAGAGCGGAGATGTGGACAGTCAGGCAAAGAAAACCATGATTTTTACGCAGCCACAGATAGATGGCATGGAGTCTACAAGTAAAAAGATTTCTCTGAAAGTGATGACTCTTAACAATAATCGCCAGAAAATCAATGACTGCCTCGGCAATCCGGTAGAGATTGGAATTGCAGTGACATGGAGAGTAGTCGATACCGCAAAAGCTGTTTTTAACGTAGATAATTTTAAGGAATATCTTTCTTTGCAGTGCGACAGTGCTCTGCGAAACATTGTAAGACTCTATCCATACGATGTATCTCCAAATGTGGATACAACCGGGGATGGTGTGGCAGATGAAGGAAGTCTGAGAGGATCCAGTGAAGTGGTTGCCCTACGAATCAAAGAAGAGATTCAGGGGAGAGTAGAAGAAGCAGGTCTGGAAATCCTGGAAGCCAGAATTACTTATCTGGCATATGCGCCGGAGATCGCGGCTGTTATGCTTCAGAGACAGCAGGCTTCTGCGATTATAGATGCAAGAAAGATGATCGTAGACGGTGCTGTGGGAATGGTAGAGATGGCACTGGAGAGATTGGAAGAAAACGATACAATAGCATTAGATGACGAAAGAAAAGCTGCGATGGTATCTAATTTGTTAGTTGTGCTCTGTGGAAATCATGATGCACAGCCAATCGTGAATACAGGAAGTCTGTATTAAGATGGCAGAAACTAAGAAACAGATACCGCTCCGTGTATCACCGAAACTATACGATGCCCTTGCAGCGTGGGCAGAAGATGATTTTCGTTCACTCAATGGACAGATTGAATTTCTTCTCACAGAATGTGTAAAACAACATCGCAAAGACGGAAAATATATTTCGAAGGAATTACATGTCCGTCCTCAGATTGACTTGCCGGAAAAAGAAAAGTAAGACGAAAGACAGGGGAAAATTTATGCTTACAATCAAACACTTAACCAAACACTATAAAGGAAGCCATAAAGGAGTTACCGATCTGAACCTGGAAATTGCACCTGGAGACATCTATGGATTCATCGGACATAATGGTGCCGGAAAAACGACCACATTAAAATGTGTGGTCGGAATTCATGATTTTGAGGAAGGAGAAATCTATGTGAATGGCGCATCTGTCCGGGAAGATTTGATGCAGTGTAAGAAATCATTTGCATACATTCCAGATAATCCGGATCTTTATGAATATCTGACAGGAATCCAGTATTTGAATTTCATTTCCGACATTTTTGAAGTGTCGGCAAAAGACAGAGAAGAAAGAATCAGAAAGTACGCAGATGCATTTGAAATCACCTCTTCTCTGGGAGATTTGATTTCGTCTTATTCGCATGGAATGAAACAGAAACTTGCCATTATTTCCGCACTGGTACATGAACCAAAATTATTGATTCTGGATGAACCGTTCGTGGGACTGGATCCAAAAGCAGCACTTATCTTGAAAAAAGAAATGCGTCAGATCTGCGCGAAGGGTGGTGCGATATTCTTTTCCACTCATGTGCTGGATGTTGCGGAAAAACTCTGCAATAAAATTGCAATTATAAAAGACGGAAGATTAATTGCATCCGGAGAAATGAAAGAATTGGTAAGAGACGGTTATTCTCTGGAAGAGATGTTCATGGAGGTGGCAGACCATGGGAAAACAGATTAGTATTTTGACACGAGTTCAATTATGCAATTTCCTGAAGCTGAATGAATTTCGGTATACCAAAGACCAGGGAAAAAAATGGAAAATGACGGGATTGGCTGTTGTTTGGCTCATGCTGGTTGCTGTCATGTGTTTTTATGTAGGAATGTTGGCTTATGGGTATATTTTCATTGGGCTTGATCGGGTACTGCCCATGTATCTGGCAGCTATTTCCGGGTTGATTATTCTATTTTTTACGATTTTAAAAGCGGAAAGTGTGATTTTTCAAAAAAAGTCATATGAAATATTATGTTCTATGCCGGTATCGCAGACAGCTATTGTAGTTAGCCGGTTTCTCAGTATGTATCTGGGAAATCTCCTGCTTAGTCTGGTTGTAATGGTTTCCGGAATGATAGTATATGGATACTATTTAAGACCGGGAATTCATTTTTATCTCTTTGGAATTGTGGGGACTTTGTTTCTTCCGTTGCTGCCGATGACGATAGCGACCGTATTTGGTGCACTGATTACGGCGGTATCTTCCAGAATGAAACATAAGAATATGGTGAAGACGATATTATCTGTATTACTGGTGTTTGCAATCCTGGGTGGAAGTTCTTTGTTTACCAAAGTCGAAGAAGAGTTTACCGTCGAAATGCTTCAGAATTTATCCGGGATTGTAGAAAAACTGATCGGAAGGATCTACCCTCCGGCAGTTTGGCTTGGACGTGCAATGGTAGAAGGTAACACTTTGCAGGCAGTATGGTATTTTGGAATTTCGATCATTGGCTTTTTGCTTATGGTAGGTATTTTGTCAAAAAATTATCAGAAAATTAACCAAAGACTTTATAGTACAACAGCGAGACACGCTTATCGATTAAACCATTTGAAGCGAAATTCTGTTCTTGAAACATTATATAAAAAAGAACTGAAACGCTATTTTGCGTCAAGTATTTATGTTACGAACACAATTATCGGACCGATTATGATGGTGCTTTTGGCAGCATCGACACTTATTATAGATTTGGAAGAGTTTGGGTTCTATTTTCCAATGACAGACAGACTTATAGATCTTATGCCTTTTGCGCTTGCGGCGACAGCAAGTATTATGACGACAACCTGTACGTCTATTTCCATGGAGGGAAAGGAATGGTGGATCATTAAGAGTTTGCCGGTGGATGCAAAAGACCTGTTTGACAGTAAAATTCTGGTGAATCTCACCATCGTTGCTCCATGTTATCTGATTTCGGAAGTATTGCTTATGATTGCTTTCCGGCCGGGAGTGGCGGATATGATATGGCTCATTGCGTTGCCAGCTATTCTTATCATATTTGCATGCGTGTTTGGAATCACTATGAATTTAGTATTCCCTGTGTTTCAGTGGGAAAATGAGGTCACGATCGTAAAGCAGAGTGCATCCGCGATGATTGGTGGATTAGGCGGATGCCTGTGTATCATTTTATTTGCACTTCCAGTGCTGTTTGTCAGACAAATTCCGACTGATATAATGAAAGGAATCGTCGGCATTCTTGTAATGGGAATTACCTTTTTGCTTTACCAGAAAAACAAAAAAGTAAAATTACAGGAATTATAGCTGTGTTAAATGGGTATACAGTCCCAAGAATTACTGTACGGTTTGTGAGAAAATGATAATATCAGGTGGGAAAATTTATTTCATTTTCCCACCTATTTCATTGTTTTCAAATACCATTTTTCCAGGCTGCCAATGAATCCATATAATCCCATTGCAATGATGCAAAGAATACAAATTGACATCAACAACCAATCTAACTTAAATACCTGGCTTCCGTAGATAATGAGATATCCCAGGCCTTCCCGCCCGCCGATGAATTCTCCAATGATGACGCCTACAAGGCAAAGCCCGATATTCACTTTCATCGTACTGATAATGGAAGGAATATTTCCCGGCAAAATAATTTTGGTCAGTGCATGCCATTTGTTGCCGCGAAGTGTGTAGATGAGTGTAAGCTTCTGGGGATCTACATTCTGGAAACAGGTATATAGGGTAAGGATACTTCCAAAAATTGCCACGGACATTCCGGCGATGATGATTGTCGTGCGTGTGGCACCGAACCAGACAATGAGAAGAGGGGCGAGTGCGGATTTCGGTAAACTGTTAAGAACCACCAGATATGGCTCCAGGATTTCCGACAGAGACTGATTCAGCCAGAGTATGACTGCTGTCAGAATACTGAAAAATGTTACAAAAAGGAAGCTGAGGATTGTTTCGTATAAAGTCACACCTGTGTGCAGGAAGATGCTTTTGTCTTCTACCATACCAAGAAAGCAAAGGACAATGCGGGAGGGACTGCTGAAAATGAAGGAATCAATGATTCCGGTATCTGCTGTAAATTCCCACAAAAATAGAAAACCGATAAGGAGCAAGACTCTTGTGATGCGGACCAGTTGTTTGTGGTGCCGCATCTTTTTTAAATAAGAAATCTGATTATTTGATACTTCAATCATTGTGGTTCAGCTCCTTCCAGATCAAATTAAAATATGTTTTGAATTCGGGTGCATCTCTTCGTTCTAAAGGCGACAGTTCAGGTACTTCAAACTTCACATCAACAGTCTGGTGAATGGTGGCAGGTCGTTTCGTGAGAATAATGATCCGATCAGCAAGACTGACAGCCTCAGAGAGATCATGAGTCACGAGAATGGCTGTCTTTTTTTCGTTACGGATAATACGGCCAATATCATCACAGACATTCAGACGCGTCTGATAGTCCAGTGCAGAAAAAGGTTCATCTAAAAGAAGAATCTCAGGATCCAGCACAAGTGTCCGTATCAAAGCAGCTCTTTGACGCATGCCGCCGGAAAGTTCGGAAGGGCGGGCATTTGCAAATTGTTTTAATCCATAAGTTTCTAACAGCTGCATTGCATTTGCCTTTGTCCGAGTATTTAATTTGTGTTGAATTTCCAGTCCAAGGATGACATTAGAATAGATGCTGCGCCACTCCAGAAGTTCATCTTTCTGAAGCATATAACCGATATTGATTTTATGATCAGGATTTACATTTCCGTGAAAAGTAATACGTCCGTTTTCGGGAGGGAGCAAACCGGCTATAATATGAAGTAATGTGGATTTTCCACATCCTGAAGGGCCCACGATCGCAATGAATTCGCCTTCTTTTACGGAAAAAGAGATCTGGGTGAGTGCCAATGTCTCTGCCTCTGCTGTATGATAGGAAAAATTTATATCTTTCAGTTCTAGGATTTGTTTCATGGCAGAACCTCCAATAGTTACAGCGTATAGGAATCATTTTTTATTATTTTATGAAAATGTTGAAAATGGGTGCGCAAATCCAATATAATTACAAGAAATGAGGTGATGACAAGTGGAACGAAATTATCAGAAAGAATTAGAAAAGACAATCAAAAATCTGGAAATGGAAGGCAGGGTTCCTACGCTGCTTTTGCACAGTTGTTGTGCTCCGTGTAGCAGTTATGTACTGGAGTACCTTTCCAATTATTTTTCAATTACCGTTTTTTATTATAATCCGAATATTTTTCCGGAAGAGGAATTTGAAAAAAGAATCAAAGAGCAGGAAATGCTGATTGCAAAGCTTCCGGCGAAACATAAAATATCTTTTATAGCAGGAGCGTATGACAGCGATAAATTTTATGCCATGGCAAAAGGTCTGGAAATGGTTCCGGAAGGAGGGGAGCGTTGTTTCAAATGTTATGAGCTGCGCCTGCGTGAATCGGCTGAGATTGCCAAGAGAGAAGGATTTGATTATTTTACAACTACATTAAGTATCAGTCCTTTAAAAAATGCGAAAAAACTAAATGAGATTGGCGAGAAACTTGCGCTGGAATATGGTATTTCATATCTTAATTCCGATTTTAAGAAGAAGAACGGATACAAACGATCGACAGAACTTTCGAAAGAATATGGATTATACCGGCAGGATTATTGCGGATGTGTTTATTCAAAGCTGGAAAGAGAACGGCAAAAATCCTTTACAGACACATCAGTTCTGTGATACACTAAAGCACATATAAAAAGGAAATTAATTTGACTAGAAAAGAGGAAAGAAAATGGCACAATTATGGGGTGGACGTTTTACAAAAGAAACAGATCAGCTTGTTTATAATTTTAATGCCTCTATCTCTTTTGACAAGAGATTTTATGAACAGGATATCAAGGGAAGTATTGCTCATGTAATGATGCTTTGTAAGCAGGAAATTTTAACTGAAGAAGAAAAGAAAGATATTATCGCGGGACTGGAGAGCATTTTAGACGATGTACAGAGTGGTAAATTAGAGATTTCAGAAAAATATGAGGATATTCACAGTTTCGTGGAGGCAAATCTGATTGACAGAATCGGAGATGCCGGAAAGAAATTGCATACAGGAAGAAGCCGTAATGATCAGGTAGCTCTCGATATGAAGCTTTATACGAGGGGAGAGATCCTTGCTCTTCAAGGTCTGGTAAAAGAGATGCTTTATGAACTTTTGGAAATCATGAAGGCGCATACGGAAACCATCATGCCTGGATTTACGCATTTACAGAAGGCACAGCCTATCACGCTGGCACACCATATGGGTGCCTATTTTGAAATGTTTAAGCGGGATTATTCTCGTCTTAAAGACATTTATAAGCGTATGAATACCTGTCCGCTTGGATCCGGAGCTTTGGCCGGAACAACCTATCCGCTTGACAGAAAGTATACAGCAGAACTGCTTGGCTTTGATGGACCAACCTTAAACAGCATGGATTCTGTTTCCGACCGTGACTATCTGATTGAACTTATGAGCGCGCTGGCAACGATTATGATGCATTTAAGCCGTTTTTCTGAAGAAGTGATTATCTGGAATTCTAATGAATATCAGTTTGTTGAAATAGATGATGGGTACAGTACAGGAAGCAGTATTATGCCGCAGAAAAAGAACCCGGATATCGCGGAACTTGTCAGAGGTAAGACCGGACGTGTCTATGGTGCGTTGATGTCAATTCTTACTACGATGAAAGGAATTCCGCTTGCATATAACAAGGATATGCAGGAAGATAAAGAACTCGTATTTGATGCAATTGATACAGCCAAAGGTTGCCTTGCACTCTTTACAGGCATGCTTTCAACGCTGAAATTCAATGAAGGCAAAATGCTGGAAAGTGCCCGTCATGGATTTACCAATGCGACAGATGCCGCAGATTATCTTGTAAATCATGGTGTTCCATTCCGCGATGCGCACGGTATTATCGGACAGCTTGTCCTTTATTGTATCGAAAAAGGAGTCACACTGGATGATATGACGTTGGAAGAATATCAGGCGATTTCACCTGTATTTCAGGAAGATATTTATGAGGCAATCAGCATGGAAACATGTGTAAATAAGAGAAAAACAATCGGAGCTCCCGGACCGGATGCAATGCAGGATGTAATCGATATATATACAGCGTATCTGGAAAATTGTTAAAAAAACGAGATAAAACACGCTTTGCGAGTTTTACTCATTCGCGTGCGGCGGCGAATGGAAATGCAAGCACTTCCGCTCGCCTTGTGCTTTCGCGTAAATCAGAAAGAGAGGATGAGAAAGATGGAAAAGAAATTAAGAGTAGGAATTCTTGGCGCGACAGGTATGGTTGGACAGAGGTTTATAGCGCTTCTCGAAAATCATCCATGGTATGAAGTTGTCACACTTGCAGCAAGTGAGCGCTCTGCCGGGAAAACATATGAAGACGCTATTGGTGATCGCTGGAAAATGTCTACACCAATGCCGGAAGCTGTGAAGAAATTGATTGTATACAATGTAAATGAAGTAGAAAAAGTTGCAGCCACAGTGGATTTTGTTTTCAGTGCGGTTGATATGACAAAAGAGGAGATTCGTGCTATCGAAGAAGCCTATGCAAAGACAGAGACACCGGTTGTTTCCAATAACAGTGCTCACCGCTGGACACCGGATGTTCCGATGGTAATTCCGGAAGTGAACCCGGAACATTTTGAGATTATTGAAGCACAGAAAAAACGTCTTGGCACAGAAAGAGGATTTATCGCAGTAAAACCAAACTGTTCGATCCAAAGTTATGCACCGGTTCTTACTGCATGGATGGAATTTGAACCGACTGAAGTTGTTGCCACAACATATCAGGCAATTTCCGGTGCCGGAAAGACGTTTAAAGACTGGCCGGAAATGGTAGAAAACATTATTCCATATATTGGAGGCGAGGAAGAGAAGAGTGAGCAGGAACCTCTTCGTATCTGGGGAAAAATAGAAGGAAATCAAATCGTGAAAGCAGATACTCCAAAAATTACAACACAATGCATCCGCGTTCCTGTACTTAATGGCCATACAGCAGCGGTCTTTGTTAAATTTGCAAAGAAACCGACCAAAGAAGAATTGATTGAAAAACTTCGCAATTTCAAAGGAATTCCGCAGGAATTGCAGCTTCCGAGCGCACCAAAACAGTTTATTCAGTATATGGAAGAAGACAACCGTCCACAGGTAAAGCTGGATGTAGATTATGAAAATGGAATGGGTATTTCCGTTGGACGTCTGAGGGAAGATTCTATTTATGACTATAAGTTTGTAGGACTTTCTCACAATACCGTGCGCGGCGCAGCCGGCGGTGCTGTTTTATGTGCAGAAACTCTCACTGCAAAAGGATTTATACAGGCAAAATAAGCGCTTGACAAATAGATATACAGTTGTTAAAATTATAAAAACAGAACGCACTCTGTTTTTGGAGGATTAGAAAATGAGAAAACAGGCATATTCTATTTTAGTACATAATACCCCGGGTCTTTTGAATAGAATGTCCGGATTGTTCAGTCGAAGAGGATATAACATTGAAAGTATCACTGCCGGAACAACAGCAGATCCAAGATATACGAGAATCACGATCGTAGCAAGTGGAGATGAAGACATCCTCTCTCAGATTGAGAAGCAGGTTCGAAAGATGGAAGATGTAATAGACATCAAACCATTAAGTGCAGAAAATTCCGTGTTCAGAGAAATCATGATGATTAAACTCCGTGTGAATGCTGCTGAGAGAGCTGAGGTTGCATCTATTGTAGATATTTTCCGCGCGAAGATTGTCAATGTCGAGAAGGACTGTCTTATCATTGAACTTACAGGTACGGAATCAAAACTGGAAGCCTTCCTGTCGCTGTTAGACGGATATGAGATTCTGGAATTAGCCCGCACGGGTATCACAGGTCTTACACGAGGCGTGGAAAATGTTGTCTATGTAGGCACAGAAAAGAACAGAAAGCTAGGGGCAGAGAGCCTTTAACTCGTATAGAAAAAGAATAATATAGATGGAGGATAAGAATAATGGCAAAGATCTATTATCAGGAAGATTGTAATTTATCAGTATTGGAAGGCAAGAAAATTGCTATCATTGGTTACGGAAGTCAGGGACATGCGCATGCACTTAACTTAAAAGAGTCAGGATGCGATGTTATCATTGGTCTTTATGAAGGAAGCAAATCATGGAAAAGAGCGCAGGAACAGGGCTTTCAGGTATACACAGCCGCAGAAGCTGCCAAATTAGCTGACATCATTATGATTCTTATCAATGACGAATTGCAGGCTGATATGTATAAAAAAGATATCGAGCCAAATCTTGAAGAAGGAAATATGTTGATGTTTGCACATGGTTTCAACATTCATTATGGATGTATTAATCCACCTGCAAATGTAGATGTTACAATGATCGCTCCAAAAGGACCTGGACATACTGTAAGAAGTGAATATCAAGCAGGCAAAGGGGTTCCTTGTCTCGTGGCTGTAGAGCAGGATGCCAGTGGAAAAGCATTAGATAAAGCACTTGCATATGCACTTGGAATCGGCGGAGCAAGAGCCGGAGTTCTTGAAACAACATTCAAGACAGAGACAGAAACAGACCTTTTCGGTGAACAGGCTGTACTTTGTGGTGGTGTCTGTGCACTTATGCAGGCAGGTTTCGAGACACTTGTGGAAGCAGGATATGATCCAAGAAATGCATACTTTGAATGTATTCATGAAATGAAACTTATTGTAGACCTTATCTATCAGAGCGGTTTTGCAGGCATGAGATATTCTATCTCTAACACAGCTGAATATGGTGATTATGTAACAGGACCAAAGATCATTACAGAAGATACGAAGAAAGCAATGAAGAAGATCCTTGCAGACATTCAGGATGGTACATTTGCAAAAGAATTCTTACTCGATATGTCACCGGCAGGACGTCAGGTTCACTTCAAAGCAATGAGAAGAAATGCAGCAGAACATATGTCAGAAAAAGTTGGAGAAGAGGTAAGAAAACTTTACAGCTGGAATGGCGAAGATAAATTAATTAACAATTAATTCAAATGAATATTATTTTAAGAAACGGCATGACATTGATCATGCCGTTTCTATTTCCATTGACCGCCGCACGCGAACGAGTGAAACTCGCAAAGCGTGTTTCATCTCGTTTACACGAAGGTAGAATAGTGGAATACTTGCGGCGATCTTCGTATTATGATATACTATTATTAATATTTTTCGGAAACTAATATATTCAGGAGGCAAAAAGTATGGATGAAAGATTGGAAGACCTCAGGTCGTTAAAGAATCCCAAGGCAAGAATTAAGATTTTAAAAGGACATTTTGCAACAAGCCATTCACATATTAATACATATATTGATATGTCTACCGTAAAAGTAAGACACAACAACTGCCGCGAAACTGCGAAAGTTTTAGCAAATGAATACGTGACATCAACCGCGGTTGATACTATTGTTTGTCTGGAAGATACAGAATCAATAGGAACATTTATGGCTGAACAGCTTGCGGATATGAACATGTTGTCACTGAGTAAGGGAAATAATATTTCCATTGTTACACCGGAATATCTTCCGAGCGGTCAGATGATTTTCCGCGATAACAAACAGCGTATGGTGGAAAATCAGCAGGTGCTTTTACTTGCAGCTTCTATTACAACTGGTAGATCTGTCAAGAAAGCAATTGATACCGTTCTATATTATGGTGGAAATGTTTGTGGAATTTGTTCTATCTTCAGTTCCATCAATAAGATTAATGGTATCGAAATAAAAACTGTTTTTACAAGCAAAGATCTTCCAGATTATCGTGCGTATCCACCGGAAGCATGTCCGATGTGCCGTGATGGAAAGCGTTTGGAAGCAATTGTAAATAGTTTCGGATATTCAAAATTGTAGATTTTATAGATAATTCCAATAAATATACTTAATCATATTTTTTATCGATTTGACCGCATTGCAAATAAACCTTAAACTTAGTTTAAGATTTTAAATATTAAGGAGCGGTTTGAGATGGAAAAATCATTGGAATTACCAAAATCATTTGATGAGTTTGTAGATACGAGAAAAGAAGGATTCTTAAAAGTAAAAGAGTACTGTGAAAATGGTGGACATTTAGTAGGAATGTTCTGTTCCTACACCCCGCTTGAACTTTTTGATGCAGCAGGAGTTGCGGTTGTTGGTCTTTGCGGTACAAGCAATGAACCAATTGCTGATGCAGAGAAAGTACTTCCTAAGAACTTATGCCCACTGATCAAATCAAGCTATGGATTTGCTTATACAGAAAAATGTCCATATACATATTTCTGCGATTTTATTGTTGGAGAGACAACCTGTGACGGAAAGAAGAAGATGTTTGAGCTCTTGAATGACATCAAGGAAACTTATGTACTTCACCTTCCACAGAGTCAGAAGAGAGAATATGCAAAAGAAATCTGGTATCAGGAAATTAAGTTGCTCAAAGAGTACATGGAAGAGAAATACGGCATTGAAATCACAGATGAAAAGTTGAGAGAAGCAGCCCGTAAGAGAAATGCACTCAGAAAGACTCAGCTCGAATTATATGCACTTCAGGGTGCTGTTCCGCCGGCAATGAAATCAACAGAAGTGATGGCTACCCTTGCGCAGGGAATGTTCAATTTCGGTGTAGACGCGCAGCATGCCAGCTATAAGAAAAAGGTAGAAGCTGTAAAAGCACTCGCAGCAAGCGGTGAGAAACCGGTATCCGAAAAGGCAAAGAGAATTCTTCTCACAGGTTGCCCATCGACGGGTGTCATTCAGAAAGTTGGTGTAACAATCGAAAATAACGGTGGTGTAATCGTATGTCTGGATGATTGTGGAGGAGAACGTACCACAAAGATGATGGTTGACGAAAATGCAGATGATATTTTACGTGCAATTTCAGATCGTTATCTTGACATTCATTGTTCTGTAATGACAACGAATGAAGGACGTATTGAAAACACGAAAGAGATGATCAAGAAGTACAAAGTTGATGGTGTTGTAGAAATGGTACTTCAGGCATGTCATACGTTCAATGTGGAATCTACACTCATGAAGGATATGTGTGAAGCGGAAGGTGTTCCATACATGAAACTGGAAACAGATTATTCAACAACAGACAGTGGACAGGTTGAGACACGTCTTACAGCATTTCTTGAAATGCTCTAATAAAGTGAATTATACATATATTTTAAAATGTAATGACAATACATATTATACCGGGTGGACAAATAATTTAGAAAAGCGAATTCACTGCCATAACAGTGGAAATGGTGCAAAATATACTAAAACAAGACTTCCGGTAGAACTGGTATATTATGAAGAATTCTCGACAAAGCAGGAAGCCATGAAACGAGAATATGCAATTAAGCAGTTAAATAGACACCAAAAGGAAGAATTAATTTTGGGTTTGAGACATTATAAAAATGAATAAACTGAAAATCTGTGGGAAAAATTTTTTCCACAGATTTTTTGTGACACAATCACCGGAAACGAGATGAAACACGCTTTGCGAGTTTCACTCGTTCGCGTGCGGCGGCGAATGGAAATGCAAGCATTTCCGCTCGCCTTATGCCTTCGCGTAAATACTAAAAGGCAACCACTGACGGTATGGTTGCCTTTGAAAATTCTATTATTTATAATATAGCTCGAATTAAGCAAGTTCGTTAACAGCTTTTGTTAAACGAGAAATCTTTCTTGCACATGTGTTTTTGTGGTAAACACCTTTGCTTCCAGCTTTGTTGATTACAGAGATTGCTTCTGGTAAAACTGCTTTAGCAGCTTCAACATCTTTGTTTGCAACAGCTGTTTCAACTTTCTTTACATAAGTTTTAACTTTAGATTTGATTGCTTTATTTCTAGCTGTTTTTGTTTCGATAACTGAAATTCTTTTTTTAGCAGATTTAATGTTAGCCATTTTCCTTATTCCTCCAAAATGTTTATATTAAAGTCTTTTCGTCAGAAAGTGACACGGAACATCTGACGTACATACTCATTTATTTTATGTCAAGAAATATATATTGTCAATAAATATTTTTGATTTTTTTGAGAAAAATAATGTAACAAAAAAAGGAACAGGATGAAAATAGTTATGGTAGAAAAGTACAACATTCGAACAGATCTGGCGTTAGAACAAAAAGAGCGATTTGAGACAGATGATGTGGAAGTTTCCGGTGTAATCCTGGAAGAATCCTATGACGAGGAAAATGAGATTCGTGTGACTACAGTGAGGATCGAGACGGAAAATGGAGCGAAAGTCATGGGAAAGCCGGTTGGCACCTACATTACGATTGAGGCTCCGTCTCTTGCATTGCCGGATGAAGAGTTTCACAGTGAAGTATCAGAAAAAATCAAAGAATTTATTGAAAAAATGCTTCCAAATACGAACGGGCAGAAGAAAGTTCTTGTTGTGGGGCTTGGAAACCGTCAAGTCACACCGGATGCACTCGGCCCTTATGTAGTGGATAATTTGTTTGTCACAAGACATATTTTTCTTGAATATGGAAAATATGCGATGGAAAATACAGAATGTGTTAGTGCGATTGTTCCCGGAGTTATGGGACAGACCGGGATGGAAACGGTAGAAATTATTAAAGGTGTAGTATCTGAAACAAAGCCGGATGCAGTGATTGTGGTTGACGCGCTTGCAGCGAGAAGTTCTAAAAGATTAAACCGGACGATTCAGATTGCGGATACTGGAATTCATCCGGGATCCGGGGTCGGTAATCACCGAAATGCGATTACCAAAGAGACACTTGGTATTCCGGTGATAGCTCTTGGAGTGCCGACGGTCATTGATGCTGCAACGATTGCAAATGACACCATGGAAAATTTTCTTCGTGAACTGGAGCATTCGGAAAGAATGAAGGGAATCAGTGTTGTCATGCAAGGGTATAGTAGCCAGGAGAAGTATGAACTGATTAAAGATCTGATTCATCCATGTCTGCATGGGATGTTCGTTACACCAAAGGACATAGATGAGACTGTTAAAAATTTAAGTTATACCATTTCGGAAGGATTAAATAAACTCTTTGCTGGAAATTAACATGAATCAGAAAGAGAAGGAATACACATACAATAGGGAAACAAAAGGTTTGGTTATAAAGGATATTGTATGAAAAACTGGCAAAAAAATTATTTAATTATTGCAGGACTGATCTGCATTTTTGGTATTCATTCTTTATATTTAAAAAATGAAGAGCTTTCACTGAACAATCAGGGATATTTTTTCGAGAAAATACAGGAATTTTCTGAGCGAATGTATTTTCCGAATCTAATGTTTGAAAAGGAACAGACGGGAGAGAGAAACATTCATCAACAGATCGCAAAAAAGGTGATGAGTATGGTTCCACTTGGAAATTATATCATTCAGATGGAAAAAGATGAAATTGTACCGGAAGATGAAGAAACATATGCATTGCTGGCAGAGATGCAGGAAACGGATGAAAGTGCCATAGACTCCAGTGGAAATCTGATTGGAGAAGATCGTACGGCAGAGACTTTGCAGACCAGTGTATCCAATGAAAATCTTTCTATTGAAAAACTGAGCAATATGGATTATCTGGTCAGCAATTTTTATACAGTTGACAGTGTAACATATTTAAATGAAGGTGAGTTGGATGCTTCCAAAATGCTTTCTGCGGATCTGAAAATAAAGGAAGAGACAGAAGGTCCTAAGGTTTTAATTTTTCATACACATTCTCAGGAAGCATTTATAGATTCCGACGGAACTGCCGCCACAAGTATTGTAGGCGTTGGTGATTATCTGGCACAGCTTCTGAATGACACTTATGGAATCGAAACTATTCACCATGAAGGTGTCTATGATCTGATCAATGGGAAACTTGACAGAAGTGAGGCCTATGAACAGGCAGCGCCAAAGATCCGAGAAATCTTACAGCAATACCCGAGCATCGAGGTTGTGATAGATCTTCATCGTGACGGAGTGAAAGAAACAACACATCTGGTCACAGAAATAGATGGAAGACAGACGGCTCAGATCATGTTTTTTAATGGAATGTGCCGTACAAGGACTAATGGGGATCTGACATCTATGCAGAATCCCTACATAGAAGAAAATCTTGCATTTTCTATGCAGATGAAAATTGCCGCGGAGACATTTTATCCGGGCTTTACTAGAAGAAATTATATTAAAGGGTACAAATATAATATGGATCTGATGCCGAAAATGCTTTTGATAGAAGCTGGAGCGCAGACGAATACGCTGGAAGAAGAGAAGAATGCAATGATCCCGCTGGCGGCACTTTTGAATTATGTTTTACGTGAATAACTATTCAGCCGGCAGCTCAGATTCGCAGCTTGCGCTGCTTTTTCGTCGTCTGCATGACTGAATAGTTAAATAAAAACATATGTTCGAAACTGTTGACAATATAAGGAAATTAGGATAAAATTCATTAGATAAAATGAAAGAAGGATAGGTGAAATATGGCAAAGCAATCTACATATGATGCGGAAAGTATTTCCATATTGGAAGGATTAGAAGCAGTCAGAAAAAGGCCTGGAATGTATATCGGCAGTGTAACTGCCAAGGGACTGAACCATTTAGTATATGAAATTGTGGATAATGCAGTTGACGAACATCTGGCAGGAGCCTGCGATCTTATAGAGGTAACCCTGGAGAAGGATGGTTCGGCAACGGTAAATGATAATGGGCGTGGAGTGCCGGTAGACAGACATGCAACGGGTGTGTCAGCGGCGCGTATTGTATATACAACTTTACATGCAGGCGGAAAGTTTGATGACTCTGCCTATAAGACCAGCGGAGGACTGCATGGAGTGGGTTCTTCTGTTGTAAATGCACTTTCTACTTACATGGACGTAAAAATCAGTCGTGATGGAGGGATTCATCATGACAGATACGAACAGGGACATCCTGTAATTGAACTTGTAGACGGTTTATTGCCTATAATCGGAAAGACAAAGCAGACAGGAACTTGTGTAAATTTCCTTCCGGATCCGACAATTTTTGAGAAGACAAGGTTCAGAGAAGAAGAGATCAAGAGCCGTCTTCATGAGACCGCATATTTGAACCCTTCTCTTACCATTGTATTTACAGATAAGCGTAAAGAGCCGGAAGAGCGTGTGGAATATCATGAGCCGGATGGAATTTTAGGATTTATTAAGGACTTAAATCATAAAAAAGAATCGATCCATGAGCCAATTTATTATAAAGGTACGGCAGAAGGAATCGAGGTGGAGATCGCGATCCAATATGTGAATGAATTCCATGAGAATGTGCTTGGTTTCTGTAATAATATTTATAATGCAGAAGGCGGAACACACCTGACCGGATTTAAGACAACTTTCACTACGATTATGAATCAGTATGCCCGCGAACTTGGAATTTTGAAAGAGAAGGACGCGAATTTTACAGGGGCAGATGTGAGAAATGGTATGACGGCTATCATTTCCATCAAGCACCCGGATCCAAGATTTGAAGGGCAGACCAAGACCAAACTGGACAATCAGGATGCGGCGAAGGCGACAGGGAAAGTCACCAATGATGAAGTTCCGAGATATTTTGACCGTAATCTGGAGACACTTAAGAAGGTCCTTTCCTGCGCGGAAAAGGCGGCCAAAATCCGAAAGACAGAGGAACGGGCGAAGACCAACCTGCTTACGAAACAGAAATATTCTTTTGACAGTAACGGGAAATTGGCAAATTGTGAAAGTCGTGATGCTTTAAAATGTGAGATTTTCATCGTCGAAGGAGATTCTGCCGGCGGATCGGCAAAGACAGCCAGAGACAGGATGTATCAGGCAATCCTTCCAATTCGGGGAAAGATTTTGAACGTGGAGAAGGCCAGTATCGATAAGATTCTTGCAAATGCAGAAATCAAGACGATGATTAATGCGTTTGGCTGTGGATTTTCCGAAGGTTATGGAAATGATTTTGATATCAGCAAGCTTCGGTATGATAAGATCATTATTATGGCCGATGCCGATGTTGACGGGGCACATATTTCCACACTTTTATTGACCCTGTTTTACCGCTTTATGCCGGAACTGATTTTTGAGGGACATGTCTATGTGGCTATGCCGCCTCTATATAAAGCGATGCCAAAGAAGGGAGAAGAAGAATATCTCTACGATGACAAAGCTTTGGAGAATTATCGAAAAACACATGATGGTTCTTTTACATTGCAGCGATATAAAGGTCTGGGAGAGATGGATGCTGATCAGCTCTGGGAGACAACCCTGAATCCAAAGACGCGCAAATTAAAACGAATTGAAATAGAAGATGCCCGCATGGCATCCAGTGTGACTGAGATGCTTATGGGAACAGAAGTACCGCCTCGTCGTGCCTTTATCTATGATAATGCAGCGGAGGCAGAGCTTGATATTTAGGAGGTAATGTGAAGTGGAGGACTCACAGATTATCCGGACCGAATATTCGGATCTGATGAAAAAATCATATATTGACTATGCCATGAGCGTTATTATTTCCCGTGCCATCCCTGATGTGAGGGACGGCTTGAAACCGGTGCAGAGAAGAACTCTCTATGACATGCATGAGTTGGGAATCCGCTATGATAAGCCATATCGAAAGTGTGCGCGTATTGTGGGAGATACGATGGGTAAATATCATCCACATGGAGACAGCTCCATCTATGATGCATTGGTTGTAATGGCACAGGACTTTAAGAAAGGTATGACACTGGTTGACGGACATGGAAATTTTGGTTCCATCGAAGGCGATGGAGCGGCTGCGATGCGTTATACAGAGGCGCGGCTTGCGAAGATTACACAGGAAGTCTTTTTGGCAGATCTGGATAAAGATATTATTGATTTTATGCCAAACTTTGATGAGACAGAGAAAGAACCGAAAGTGCTTCCAGTAAAAGTTCCGAATCTTTTGTTAAATGGAGCAGAAGGAATTGCGGTTGGTATGGCAACCAGTATTCCGCCCCATAATCTTGGAGAAATCGTGGATGCCGTAAAGGCTTATATGAAAAATAACGAAATCACCACAAAGCAGTTGATGAAATACATCAAAGGACCGGATTTCCCGACGGGCGGTGTGGTTGTAAATAAAGATGATCTGCCACAGATCTATGAAACCGGAACAGGAAAGATCAAGATTCGCGGCAAAGTAGATGTGGAGGAAATGAAAGGCGGTAAGAAGAAAATCGTTATTTCGGAAATCCCATACACTATGATCGGAGCAGGGATTGGTAAGTTTTTGAATGATGTGTGCAGTCTTATCGAAACAAAGAAGACGAATGATATCGTTGACATCTCTAACCAGTCATCGAAAGAAGGAATCCGCATTGTCATTGAAGTAAAGAAAGATACGGATGTAGATAATCTGATCAACATGCTTTATAAGAAGACGCGCCTGGAAGACACCTTTGGTGTCAATATGCTGGCGATTGCCGATGGCCGTCCGGAAATACTCAGTCTGAAAAAGATTATTGAACATCATGTGGATTTTCAGTTTGAACTTGCCACCAGAAAATATAAGACCTTACTGCAAAAAGAAAAGGATCGCAGAGAAATTCAGGAAGGTCTGATCAAGGCCTGTGACGTTATTGATCTGATTATCGAGATCCTTCGTGGAAGTAAATCCGTCAAAGATGCTAAGGAATGTCTGGTACATGGTGTCACGGATTCCATCAAGTTTAAATCAAATATTTCCAAGAAAATGGCGGCTATGCTTCGATTTACAGAGCGTCAGGCGACAGCAATTCTGGAAATGCGGCTTTATAAACTGATTGGATTGGAAATTGAGGCTTTAATGAAAGAGCATGAACAAACGCTTGCCAATATTGCCCACTATGAAGATATTCTGAATAATTATGATTCCATGGCAGAGGTCATCATTTCCGAACTGGACAGTGTGAAAAAAGAATATGGAAGAAAGCGAAAAACCAGAATTGAAAATGCCGGTGAAGCTGTGTTTGAAGAAAACAAAATTGAAGAACAGGAAGTAGTGCTCCTTATGGACCGTTTTGGTTATGCAAAGACTGTGGATACGGCTACTTATGAGCGCAACAAAGAAGCGGCGGACAAAGAAAATAAATATATTGTTCACTGCATGAATACCGGAAAATTATGTATGTTTACGGCAGATGGCAAGATGCATCAGGTGAAAGTGCAGGATGTGCCATACGGCAAATTCCGGGATAAAGGTCAACCGATTGACAATGTAAGTAATTTTGACTGTACGAAAGAAGAATTGATTTATATTTGCGATGACCGCCAGCTTTATTTTGCAAAATTCTTATTTGTTACAAGGCAGGGAATGGTAAAGAAAGTAGACGGATCGGAGTTTCAGGCCGGAAAGAGAACAATTGTTGCAACAAAATTGCAGGAAGATGACAAGATTGTCAGCATTCAGGTTATAAATGATAAACAGCACATTGTCCTTGCCACTGAAAATGGATATTTACTTCATTTTGCAGGAGAAGAGGTTGCCGAAAAGAAGAAGAGTGCCGTGGGAATGCGCGGAATAAAATTACAAAAAGATGATCTGGTAGAAGAAGTATTCTTATTTGAAGAAGGAACGGAGAAAAAAGTCATTTTTCATAAAAAAGAAATCACCTTGAATCGACTGAAACTGGCAAAACGAGATGGCGCCGGAACAAAATTAAGAAAATAAGAAAAAACCTTGCTTTTCATTGAAATAGTGATATAATATCAAATAGTAGCATAAGTAAATTGGCAGAGGAGTGAACGAAAAGTTCACTCCTCTTTTATGGAATTGGAGGAAGAAGATTGTCTAAAAGAGAAGTGTACGAACAAAAAACAGAAGCAATTCTCATTCCAATTATGGAAAAATATGGATTTGATCTCTGGGATGTAGAATATGTGAAGGAAGGCAGCAACTGGTATCTGCGCGCATATATTGATAAGCCGGGTGGAATCATGGTAGATGACTGCGAAGTGGTGAGCAGAGAACTTTCTGACATTTTAGATGAACAGGATTTTATTGACGAAGCATATATCCTGGAAGTCAGTTCTCCGGGACTTGGGAGACCACTCAAGAAGGAAAAAGACTTCACAAGAAGCATTGGAGAAGAAATCGAGATCCGCACATACCGGGCAATCGACAGACAGAAAGAATTTATCGGAGCATTGAAAGCATTTGATAAAGATACAATTACGATTGAATATGAAGACGGGGAAACAAAAAGTTTTGAAAGAAATAATGTTGCATTAGTCCGTCTTGCATTTGATTTTTAATGACAGGAGGAAGTTATAAAAATGAACAACGAATTATTAGAAGCCCTTAATATTCTTGAAGAAGAAAAGGATATCAGCAAAGAAACTTTACTTGATGCAATTGAAAATTCACTGATCAATGCATGTAAGAATCATTTTGGTAAAGCAGACAACATTAAAGTGATGATGGACCGTACAACTTGCGAATACTCACTGCTTCAGGAAAAGCGTGTGGTAGAGACAGTGGAAGATCCGGTAGAAGAAATCAGTCTTACAAATGCAAAACTTATGAATCCTGCTAACGAAATTGGTGATATCGTTCAGATTCCGGTAGAATCAAAATCATTTGGAAGAATTGCAACACAGAACGCAAAGAACTTAATCCTTCAGAAAATTCGTGAAGAAGAAAGAAAAGTTGTTTACGATCAGTATTTTGAAAAGGAAAAAGATATTGTAACAGGTGTTGTTCAGCGTTATGTTGGTAAAAATATCAGTATTAACCTTGGAAAAGCAGATGCAATGCTTACAGAAAATGAACAGGTAAAAGGAGAAGTATTTGAACCGACAGAGAGAATCAAACTTTATGTTGTAGAAGTGAAAAACACAACAAAAGGACCAAAAATTGTTGTTTCAAGAACACATCCTGAATTAGTAAAACGTCTTTTTGAAGCAGAAGTTACTGAAGTAAAAGATGGTATTGTGGAGATTAAGAGTATCGCCAGAGAAGCCGGCTCCCGTACAAAAATCGCTGTGTGGTCGAATGATCCAGACGTTGATCCTGTAGGCGCATGCGTAGGTATAAACAGTGCAAGGGTAAATGCGATCGTGGCAGAACTTCGCGGTGAAAAGATTGATATTATCAATTGGAATGAAAATCCGGCGCTGTTAATTGAAAATGCGCTCAGTCCTGCAAAAGTTATCTCTGTTGCTGCTGATCCAGATGAAAAAACAGCAAGTGTTATCGTTCCGGACTATCAGTTATCACTTGCAATCGGTAAAGAAGGTCAGAATGCAAGACTTGCCGCACGTCTTACCGGATATAAGATCGACATCAAGAGTGAGACACAGGCAATTGAATCTGGAGAACTTCCGGCAAACTACATGGATCTGCCTATGGAAGAAATGATGAATGATGTTGATGATATAAATGATACAGAAGAGTATATTGCAGACGATTTAGATTTGTATGAAGAATAAATAGGAGTGATTATTTGAGTACAACAAAGAAAATTCCAATGCGTAAATGTGTAGGATGTCAGGAAATGAAAAATAAAAAAGAAATGCTGCGTGTGCTGAAAACATCGGAGAATGAATTCATTCTTGATGCTACCGGCAGAAAAAACGGCCGCGGTGCTTACCTTTGTTTTTCAAAAGAATGTTTAGATAAAGCAATAAAATGTAAAGGGCTGGAACGGTCTTTCAAACAGTCGATTCCAAAGGAAGTCTACGATAAACTGGAAAAGGAGCTGGATGAACTTGAGCATGAATAAAATATTGTCGATGATCAGTCTGGCGACAAAAGCAGGTAAAACGCAAAGCGGAGAATTCCTGACAGAAAAAGCTGTGAAAGAAGGAAAAGCTGCGCTGGTGATCATCGCCGGAAATGCGTCAGCCAATACAAAGAAAAAATTTCAGAACATGTGCGAATTTTATAAAGTGCCAATTTATTTTTATGAAGATAAAGAGACCTTAGGGCATGCAATGGGAAAAGAAATCCGTGCATCGCTTGCAATCACAGATGCAGGCTTTGCAAAAAGCATCAGTAAATATATAGATACAGAAGAGAATACGATTGCATAGGGAGGTAGTATTGATGTCAAAATTGAGAGTATATGAACTCGCGAAAGAACTCAATAAAAGCAACAAAGAAATGCTTGAAATGTTAAAAAGCAAAGGCATTGAAGTTGCGAGTCATATGAGTACACTTTCAGAAGAACAGATAAATGCAGTAAAAGCAAAAGCTGCACCGGAAAAACCGGAAGTGAAGAAAAAAAATATTGTTCAGGTATTCCGTCCACAGAACACACAGAATGGTGGAAGACAGGGAAATCGTCAGCAGAGCGGAAATCGTCCGCAGGGTGGAAGACCACAAAGTGGTGAGCAGCGCCAGAGTCGTCCGCAGGATGGAGGACGCCCACAGGGAGGACGTTCACAGTATAACGGTGAACAGCGTCAGAACCGTCCGCAGGATGGTAATCGCCCACAGGGAGGACGCCCACAGTATAACAGTGAACAGCGTCAGAACCGTTCACAGGATGGTAATCGTCCACAGGGAGGACGTTCACAGTATAATGGTGAACAGCGCCAGAATCGCCCGGCTGATGGCAAGAGAGATGGAAACATGCAGGGCCGCAGAAGTGACGGAATGAGAAACGGCGAACAGCGTCAGAGTCGTCCGACAGACGGAAGAAGAGACGGATTCCAGAATAACAGAGGACGAGATAATCGTGATTTTAATAAAAATCGTGATTTCAACAAAGATCGCGACTTTAATAAAGACCGCGATTTTGGAAAAGATAAAGATTATGAGCCAAGAGAAAACCGCCGTGATGACAGAAAGAAATCCAGCCCGTCTATCCCGGCCCCGGCAATTGCGGAACAGAAACCAAGCCGCACAAAAACAAAAGACAATTATAAGAAAAAAGATTATAAGAACGATAACGAAGATGGAATGCCAAAGGGTAAAAAAGGAAAAAATAATGTTCCGCAGCCTAAGCTGGAAAAGCCACAGCCAAAGAAAGAAGCAGTGGAAGAACAGATCAAACAGATCACTATTCCGGAAAAACTTACCATTCAGGAATTGGCTGACAAGATGAAAATTCAGCCATCTGTCATTATCAAAAAACTTTTCATGCAGGGAAAGATCGTTACAGTAAATCATGAAGTTGATTTTGAAACAGCGGAAGAAATCGCAATGGAATTTGATGTACTCTGTGAAAAAGAAGTTGTTGTTGATGTGATCGAAGAACTTCTTCGTGAAGAAGAGGAGGATGAAAGAAAATTAAAGAAACGTCCACCGGTTGTATGTGTAATGGGTCACGTTGACCATGGTAAAACATCCCTTCTTGATGCCATCCGTAATACGCATGTTATTACAGGAGAAGCCGGAGGTATTACACAGCATATCGGTGCTTCTGTTGTAAAGAAAAATGGCGAAACTATTACATTCCTTGATACACCGGGACATGAGGCCTTCACTGCAATGCGTATGCGTGGTGCAAGCTCTACTGATATTGCTATTCTGGTTGTTGCTGCTGATGACGGTGTTATGCCACAGACAATTGAAGCGATCAACCATGCAAAGGCTGCCGGAATCGAAGTAATTGTTGCAGTTAACAAGATTGATAAACCAACTGCTAATGTAGACCGTGTAAAACAGGAACTTACAGAATATGGCCTTGTTGCAGAAGACTGGGGTGGAAGTACTATTTTCGTTCCTGTTTCAGCTAAGACAGGAGAAGGTATCGATGAACTGCTCGAAATGCTCCTTCTTACTGCAGAAATGCTGGAATTGAAAGCAAATCCAAACCGTCGTGCAAGAGGACTTGTTATTGAAGCTGAGCTTGACAAAGGAAAAGGACCGGTTGCAACTGTTCTTGTACAAAAGGGAACGCTTCGTGTTGGAGATCCAATCGCAGCAGGTGCAGCTTATGGTAAAGTTCGTGCCATGATGGATGATAAAGGACGCCGCGTAAAAGAAGCAGGTCCATCTACACCTGTAGAAATCCTTGGTCTGAGTGATGTTCCAAATGCCGGTGAAGTGTTTATGGGATGCGGAAATGAAAAAGAAGCAAGATCAATTGCTGAGACATTTATCAGCCAGAGCAGAGTGAAAATGCTGGAAGAAACAAAATCTAAAATGTCTTTGGACGATCTTTTCAACCAGATTCAGGAAGGTAATTTGAAAGAACTTGGTATTGTTGTTAAAGCAGATGTTCAGGGATCGGTAGAAGCTGTAAAACAGAGTCTTGTCAAACTGTCTAATGATGAAGTTGTTGTTAAGGTGATTCATGGCGGAGTAGGTGCGATCAATGAATCTGATGTTATTCTTGCAGCAGCATCAAATGCGATTATTATTGGATTTAACGTGCGTCCGGATGCGTCTGCAAAAGAAACAGCAGAGCGTGAAGGTGTAGATGTCAGATTATATCGTGTCATCTACAATGCAATCGAAGATGTAGAAGCTGCCATGAAGGGTATGCTGGAACCGGTATTTGAAGAAAAAGTGCTTGGTCATGCCGAAGTTCGTCAGACATATAAAGCATCCGGTGTTGGTACCATTGCAGGTTCTTATGTACTTGACGGTACGATTGAACGTGATTGCAGTGTCCGTATTACACGTGACGGTATCGTTGTATACGATGGAAAACTGGCTTCTCTGAAACGATTTAAAGATGATGTAAAAGAAGTAAAAAGCGGCTATGAATGTGGTTGTGTATTTGAAAGATTTAACGATGTGAAAGAAGGAGATATCGTAGAATCATTCAAGATGGTTGAAATTCCTAGATAAGGGAGAAGAAAATGAGAAAAAACAGTATTAAGAATACAAGAGTAAATACAGAAGTGCAGCGTGAACTCAGTAATATTATCCGCGGAGGAATCAAAGATCCACGTGTTGCACCAATGACTTCTGTTGTTTCTGTAGAAGTAGCTCCTGACCTTAAGACATGTAAAGCATATATCAGTGTATTAGGTGATGAACAGGCACAGGAAGACACAGTAAAAGGTTTACAGAGCGCAGAAGGATACATCCGAAGGGAACTTGCGCATAATTTGAATATGCGTAACACACCTGAGATTAAATTTATCTTAGATCAGTCCATCGAATATGGGGTTATGATGTCTAAGAAAATTGCAGATGTAACCAAAGACCTTCCGCCGGAAGAAGATACAGATGAGGAAGAATAGAATGTTGATAGAGGCAATCAAAAATGCTGGTTCGATTGCGATTGGCGGTCATGTGAGACCGGATGGAGATTGTGTCGGATCCTGCCTTGGAGTGTATTTATATGTAAGAGAACAGTTTCCAGATAAACAGATTCATGTTTATCTGGAATCAATTCCCACTCCGTTTTTGTTTTTAAAAGGCGCAGACGAAATCAGACATGAGATACCGGAAAATGAGATTTATGATCTTTTTATCGCCCTTGACTGTGGAGATAAGGGAAGATTAGGTTTTTCTGCTCCGTTATTTGACGCTGCTAAGAGAACATTCTGTGTGGATCATCATGTGAGCAATCAGGCATTTGCAGACGAAAACTGCATTGAACCAGACGCAAGTTCCACTTCAGAGCTTGTCTGTGATCTGTTGAATGTGGAAAACATTTCTAAAAACGTGGCCGAGTGTTTATATCTTGGTATTGTTCATGACACAGGGGTATTCCGACATTCCTGTACGCATCCGTCTACTATGCGTGCGGCAGCAAATCTAATGGAAAAAGGGATTGATTTTACAAAAATTATTACCGAAACTTTTGATGAAAAGACGTATGCGCAAAATCAGATTATGGGATATGCTCTTGTAAACAGCCGCCTTCTGTTAAATGGCAGAGGAATAGCTGCCGCGATAAACAGAGAGACGATGGAAAAGTATCAGGTTGTTCCAAAACAGTTAGATGGAATTGTAAATCAGTTAAAATTGACCAAAGGTGCTGATGTTGCTATTTTCATGTATGAGTTGGAAGAAGGAGATTATAAAGTAAGCCTTCGCTCGACCGAAGCAGTGGATGTCAGTCTCATTGCTGGAAGATTTGGCGGTGGTGGACATGCTCGTGCAGCAGGATATAACAAAAGAGGAGCCGTAGATGAAATTCTGGAAGACCTGCTTCCAGTCATTGAGGAACAGTTATAGAAAGAAGGAGCGTAACACATGATCCATGGTGTTGTAAATATTTATAAAGAAAAAGGTTTTACCTCCCATGATGTAGTTGCTAAATTACGCGGAATTGTTAAACAGAAGAAAATTGGTCATACAGGAACGCTTGATCCGGATGCGGAAGGCGTTCTTCCTGTATGTTTTGGAAAGGCAACAAAGCTTTGCGACATGCTGACCGATAAAGATAAAACATATGAAACAGTACTTTTGCTTGGAAAATCTACGGACACACAGGATATTTCCGGAGAGATCATAAAAGAGGAAAGTACCAAGCAGATAACAGAAGAAATGGTTCGAGATACAATTCTGTCTTTTATAGGTGAATACGCGCAGATTCCGCCAATGTATTCTGCATTAAAGGTAAACGGAAAAAAGCTCTATGAACTTGCCAGAGAAGGAAAAGAGGTAGAGCGTAAGGCGAGAGCAGTCACCATTTACCATATCAATATTAAAGAAATTCAGTTGCCGGAAGTGCGTATGGAAGTGAAATGTTCCAAAGGTACGTATATTCGAACCTTATGCCATGACATTGGAGAAAAGCTGGGATGTGGAGGCTGTATGAAAGAACTGCTTCGCACACAGGTGGAGCGCTTTGCATTAAAAGACAGCATCCGACTTTCAGAAGTTGCAGAACTCTGGGAGTCGGGCGAATTAATGCCGAAAGTAGTTGCAATTGATGAAATGTTTTCCAATTATAAGAAGTTAGTGCTCACACCGGAAGGAGAGCGGGGCGTATGCTGCGGAAATAATTTTCATGCAAAAGATATTACGAACTGTGCCAAAGATATGTTCTTCGAAGATGGTGAGCGTTTCCGAGTGTATGGCGTAAATGATAATTTTATTGCAATCTACGAATATCAGAAAGCATTGCGTGGATTTAAAATCGTGAAAATGTTTTTTGACGGAAAAGAAAATTCATAACACAAAGAGGAAGAAACATGGACTATTTGAAAGAATTTGAGTTCTATCAAAGTGAATTGCCAAGCGCAGTTACGCTTGGAAAATTTGACGGTTTACATCGGGGACATCAAAAACTGATTCGTAAAATATGTGAATATAAAGAAACGTATGGTGTCACATCTGTCGTATTTGCATTTAATATGCTTCCCTTCTTTGAAAAACAGGGCATTATCCGCAGGGGGATCATGACAAATGAAGAACGCAAGGAACGTCTGGAAAACAAGGTAGATGTGCTGGTAGAATGTCCGTTTGATGAAAAAGTCAGTCATATTTCCGCAGAAGATTTTATAGAAAAAGTTCTGGTTGGGATTTTTCATGCAAAATATATTGTGGTTGGAACAGATTTTCACTTTGGTTATCAGAAACGAGGAGACGTCCAAATGCTTGCGGCATATGCCAAAACATATGGCTATGAACTTTCCGTTGTTGAAAAAGAAATGTATGGAGATCGGGAAATCAGCAGTACCTATATCAAAGAAGAACTGACAAAAGGAAATATCAGGGCTGTCAACGAAATGCTTGGATATTCTTATACTATTCAAGGTGTAGTGGAATATGGAAAGCAGCTGGGCAGAAAGCTTGGTTTTCCAACGATGAATGTTCATCCATCTGACGAAAAGCTATTGCCTCCCAAAGGGGTTTACATGGACAGTATCTGTGTTGATGGAACATGGTATCATGGAATTGGAAATATCGGTGTAAAGCCAACTGTGACAGAAGAGAAACGTATGTTGGTTGAAACATATCTGTTTGATTACAGCGGGGATGCTTATGGGAAACATGTGCAGATTGAACTTCATGAATTTAAGCGACCGGAACAGAAATTTGCTTCCGTAGAAGAAATGAAAGCGCAGGTCGGACAAGATATTTCTTATGCAAAAGAATACTTTAAAAATTCCTTGACTTGGAAGGATCATTGTGATATTTTATAGAGGTATGTGAAACAACCGGTGTTCGGCAGATGGAATCTCCAACCACTGCTTAATGCCAGGCAATTATAATATTTTCAGGAGGTAGTGACAAATGATCACAAAAGAAATGAAAGAAGAAATCGTAAAAACTTATGGAAGAAGCGAAGGAGATACAGGTTCTCCGGAAGTACAGATCGCACTTCTTACAGCAAGAATTAACGATCTTACAGATCACTTCAAAGCTAATCCAAAGGATCACCACTCAAGAAGAGGACTTCTTAAGATGGTAGGACAGAGAAGAGGGCTTCTTGCATACTTAAAGAAAAACGATATCGAAAGATACCGTGCATTAATCGAAAAATTAGGATTAAGAAAATAATAGGCTATAAAAAGCAAAGACACGGAAAAAGGGGCTGTCGGAAAATAGATAGTTCCAAACAGGGGCAGGTGTGATTCGCATGAGTCACACCTGCCCCTGAAACTTTTCCATAAAAAAGAAAAAGATGGCTAACAACAACCATCTTCT
>Ga0129317_1000071_pt1 | contig 122841 bp, 106 predicted proteins | sample Cm1ome_FD_94430 | JGI IMG/M metagenome (GOLD analysis project Ga0129317, IMG submission 94430) | Eastern black-and-white colobus group fecal microbial communities from Wisconsin, USA - Cm1105 metagenome | ecosystem: Host-associated > Mammals > Digestive system > Large intestine > Fecal...
CAACCAATATCGTTATTGGAATCAAAAGAAGTAAACGATTTTAGTGAGATAATAATTATAGGAATAACAAATTAAGTTTAACTCTCCTAAAAGTGACAACCTTTTTCAGTTAAGGTCATTTTTCAGCGCCATGTCGGGAGCTTTGTTTTTTTATAGTACTATTTCTCAAAAAAAATAGTACTATTTTTGAAAATTTTTAGTACTATTTTCTGCAAAAAATAGTACTGTTTTTTTTAGAAAACAGTACTATTTATTTTTTAGAACCCCGAAATCAGCTTTTTCTCTCCTGAAATCAGCATCTCAATACGCCTCCCCGTCGCGTATTTCCTGCCGCGTTATCTCCTTGCCGTCCATCTTATACCAGGTGTATACGATGTAGGCGAGAACAAACGGGATGAGAAGGCTCACCGCCGACATGACGCCGAGGGTGAACTCGCTGCTGCAGCTGTTGGCTATGGTGAGCGACGACTGCAGGTCGGCGTTGGAGGGATAATAGGCGGTGTTGTTCCACCCTGCGGCGAGCAGCAGGGCAAGCACCGTGAGCACCACTCCCGTGCCTGCGGGCCAGATGCCGCGGATGTAGGTCTTGCTCACGATGGTGCGCACGATGCCGCAGAGCACCAGCGCCACGCCAACAAGCAGCATCACCAGCAGATACCACATGTCCGTGAGGTTGTGGAGATACTTCATAGGCACAACTGTTATCAGCCCCGTGGCGGGATCGGCAGCGTAACCGTCCTTGAAAAGAACGTGAACAAGAAACGCCACGAAGAACACCACGAACACGGCGGCGGAGCCGACCAGACGCACCGAGGCGCGGCTGCGGATGTTCTCGTCGCCCACATTATTTATATAGTAGAGCAGACCGAGACACTGGGCGAGCATTGCCACGGCAACGCCGAGCACGAGGTTCCACACGTCAAGCAGCGCATCCAGCCCGTGGCTGCCGTTAGCCCAGCGGCTTATCACGGGGGCAAAGTCGCTCAGGATGTTGTTTTTCTCAACCACAAAGTTTGAGCCGTTGAAGAACGTCGCCACCGCTGCGCCGATGAGCAGCGGTCCCACCACTCCGTTGAGCACAAGGAACCAGCGGAACACGCGGGCGCCGAGCAGATTGCCCGGCTTGTTCTGATACTCGTAGCTTACAGCCTGGAGCACAAACGAGAACAGGATTACCATCCACAGCCAGTAGGCTCCGCCGAAACTGGTGCTGTAGAACAAAGGGAACGAGGCGAAGAAGGCTCCGCCAAACACCACGAGCGTGGTGAAAGTAAGCTCCCACTTGCGCCCCGTGGAGTTTACGAGCATGCGCTGCTCGTCTTCATTGCGCCCAAGCGAGAATATCAGGGTGTTTGCGCCCTGCACAAAGAGCAGGAACACGAGCAGTGCGCCGAGAAGCGACACTAAGAACCACCAGTAATGCTGAAGAAAATCGTATGTCATAGTTCAGGTCCTTTCTTTATCTGTTTCAACATGATATTTATCTCAACCGCCAGCAGCACCGTAAAGAGCACGAGGAAGATGAAGAAGGTCAGCATCACGCTGCCGCTGCCCACTCCGCTCACTCCTGCCCATGTGGGCAGCATGTCCTGAATGGTCCACGGCTGGCGCCCCAGCTCGGCAACAATCCAGCCCGCCTCGCTGGCAATATATCCCAGGGGCAGCAGCGCAATGCCACCCCACAGCAGCCACTTGTAACGGCTCACATCCTTGCGGAACGCCAGCACAGCCATCACGATGAAGAACACGAGAAACAGCGTGCCCAGCCCCACCATCACGCGGAACGAGTAGAAGCACACGGGGATGAACGGCACCACCTGCGCCCTGTCACTGACATAGCCGTAGCCAAAGTACGGCATATCCTCGGCAAGCTCCTTCCTGAGCTGCTCCATGCGCGACGCGTCTGCCTTGCCGCCGGTCTTTGCCGCCGCCATGCCGCCGGTCTTTGCCGCCATGCCGCCACCCGAAGCCGCCATGCCGCGATATTCCTTGAGATTGGCTATTGCCCTGCGTCCACGCTCCATCTTCTGCTCTACGCTCAGCGCCACAGTGCCGTCGGGCTGCCTGTAGCCGCCGTCGAGAATATCCTTCACGCCTGGCACGTAGCCGTCCATAGTCCTTGTGGCGAGCAGCGAGAGGGCACCGGGGATGGCTATCTTCATCGGCGGCTCAGCCTCGTTCTCATAGTCGGGCTGGCTAAAGGGCGGAACCATCGCAATACAGGTGAGGTCCTGACTCTTGCCGCCGCTGTAGAGTGCCTCCATCGCCGCCAGCTTCATAGGCTGCCGCTGCGCCACCTGATAGGCGGAGCCGTCGCCGCTGTGCATGGCAAGCAGCGATGCCACAAGCCCGAGTACCGACGCCATCTTGATGCCCGTGAGGGCGAGACGCCCATGGCGCTTCTTAAGCAGATACCAGCACGACACAGCCATGACAAACAGTGCACCGATAATCCACGACGACGTGACGGCATGGAAGAATTTATTCACTCCCATAGGCGACAGCGCCACCTCGGCAAACGATGCCATCTCGTTGCGCATGGTGTCGGGATTGAACTCACAGCCAATGGGATACTGCATCCATGCGTTTGCCACCAGAATCCACCACGCCGAGATGGTGGCGCCGATGCCCGTGAGCCAAGTGGAGGCAAGATGGAATCCGCGGCTCACCTTGTTCCAGCCAAAGAACATCACCGCCACAAACGTGGACTCCATAAAGAACGCCACGATGCCCTCGACGGCGAGCGGCGCGCCGAAGATGTCGCCGACGAACCATGAGTAGTTGCTCCAGTTGGTGCCAAACTGAAACTCAAGAATAATGCCCGTGGCAACGCCGATGGCAAAGTTTACACCAAACAGCCGCTGCCAAAACTTGGCGGCTGTCTTCCAAAACTCGTCTCTCGTGCGGTAGTAGACCGTCTCCGCAACTCCCATTATCACGGCAAGCCCCAGCGTGAGCGGCACAAACAGCCAGTGATAGATGGCAGTGAGAGCAAACTGCGCCCTCGCCCAGTCCACCGCCGCCAAATCAATGTCCAACAGTAAATTCTCCATAATCTTTTTTAGTTTTTAGTTATTAATTCTTCATTTTCTCCCTTCTCCCAGCACTTCCCCCGCCACAAACTCCGCCTCCTTGCCCTGCGGGGCATTCGTCCTCACGTAGTCAGGGAAAAAGAGCCACTTCAGTATGACAAATATCACAATCAGCTTCACGATTATCAGCACCCAAAGGGTCTTTCCGACAGTCATCTGCCTGAATCCCTCGGAATAGAACCGCCACACCTTATATAATATATTGCCGTTAGTCATCTGTTTTTAGGTTTTCCGCTACAAAAATACAATATTTTTTCCATACTGCAAAAAAAAGCAGGGAAAAAATATTGTATGTAGGCAAGCGGACTTAAAATCCGCCGATTTCACATTGACAAGTTATTTTGCCGCGCCCTCTTCCTTGGCTTTCTCCATATCCTTGCGGCTGCGGCTCTTGGTCACCAGCCATACACCGCCGAAGACGAGGGCGGCGGCAAGGGCATGGGTGGGGCTGAAGATTGCCAAACCCGTGACAACGCTGACGATAACCGACACAAGGGGCTGCACATAGTTATAGACGCTCACCACCGTGGGACGTAGGGTCTGCTGCGCCACCATGGTGAGAATATATCCCACGAAGGTGCAGACCACCACCACAAAGGCTGCCTCCCAGAGCGACTGCGCCGGCACTGCCGCCCAGTCGTTGGCAACAAGATGGGACAGGGTGAACGGGGCAAGCACGATGGCGCCGAAAAGAAACATCCACTTGTTGACCGTGAACACCGAGTAGCGGCGGATGAGGGGATTGAACAACGCCAGATAGAGCGCAAACGAGAACTGGGCAAACAGGCACAGCAGGTCGCCGCGTATGTCGCCCATCTTGTCGCTCACGGCACTCGCGCTGGTTAGTATAAGTATCAGCGCGCCGCTGCATCCCATGAGCACACCCACAGCCTTCTTGCCCGTGATGGGCTCCTTGAGAATGAGCGCCGCCAAAATCATGGCAAAGATTGGCATCGAGGTGGTCACGATGCTGGCATTGATAGGCGAGGTGATGCTCAGCCCGATGGTGAAGCAGCACTGATTGAACACCAGGCCGAACAAGCCGGCGAAGATGAACTTCCACTTATCCTTGAACGGTACATGCTCGTGCTTTACAAACAGCGACGCAATCCAAAACAGGATGCAGGCACCAAACACACGAAGCGACACCATACAAATGCCGTCGATGCCATGGGTCATGGCATCCTTGCCAAGAGGAGCCATAAGCCCCCAAAAGGCACACGCGAGAAACATGCTGATATGGGCTATCAGCGGACGAGAATTATTATTCATAATGCTTTTCTTATAACTCTTATAAGTTTTATAAGTCTTATAAATCTTACAATTCCTACTTTTCCTAAAACTCCTACAGCTCTTACAAAGATGCCGCCAGCGCCTGCCACTGGTCGCGGAACGCAGGCATATTGTCGAACACAAGACTTGCTCCCTCGGCGGCAAGCATCTCATTGGGCAGCGGTCCTGAGTTCACCGCCACGGTAAAGATGTTGGCAGCCACTCCGGCGCGCACTCCGAGCGGAGCATTCTCCACCACAAGAGCCTGCCACGGCTGGGCTCCGACCTTCTGCAGACCTTTGAGGTAAGGCTCTGGGTTGGGCTTGCCGTGAGTCACGTCGAAACTCGACACGATGAGGTCGGGGCTCACCAGTCCGTGAAACTCGTCAACGAGTTTGTCGAGCAGACTTCGCTGTCCGCTGCCAGTAACCACGACAATCTGCATGCCACACTCCTTAATCATGCACATAAGGTCCTGGACACCGTTCATAACCTTGGCTTCAGGACAAGTGGCAAACAGCTGCGACTTTACGTCGTACATCTTCTGCGACTCCTCGTCGCTAATCTCACGCCCCCACTGCTCGCGGCATATCACCTTTATGGTCTCCACTCCGCGCATTCCCTCATATTTGTAGGCATCTGCCTCGCTCATCTTCAGTCCAAAAGACTCCATAGACTTATGCCAGCTGTAGGCGTGGTTAGGCATGGAGTTGTAGAGCACTCCATCCATATCAAAAAGTACGGCTTTGGGGCGCAATGCCTCAAAACCGCACTTATTCAAATAGTTCTGTATTTCTTTTTCAAACATTGTTTTATTTACTTCTCGTTAGCCAGGCGCTCCTGGATAGCCTTGCTCTCAGCCTCATATCCGGGTTTGTTGAGCAACGCGAACATGTTCTTCTTGTAAGCCTCAACACCAGGCTGGTTGAATGGGTTTACGCCGAGCACGTTGCCGCTGATGCCGCATGCAATCTCGAAGAAGTAGATAATCTGACCGATATAGTAGGCATTGAGCTGCGGCATAGAGATGCGGATGTTTGGCACGCCGCCGTCAACATGAGCCAGACGAGTTCCGAGCTCTGCCATCTTGTTGACCTCGTCAACGCGCTTGCCTGCGAGGAAGTTCAGACCGTCGAGGTTCTCCTCATCCTCGGGGAAGAGCATGGTGTTGTCGGCAGCCTCAACGCTGATGACGGTCTCGTAGATGGTGCGCTCGCCTTCCTGAATCCACTGTCCCATGGAGTGCAGGTCGGTGGTGAAGTCAACCGATGCAGGGAAGATGCCCTTGTTGTCCTTACCCTCAGACTCGCCGTAGAGCTGCTTCCACCACTCCGACATGAAGTGGAGCTTAGGCTGATAGTTTACAAGAATCTCTATCTTCTTGCCAAGCTCAGCGTACAGACAGTTGCGAACGGCAGCATAGACAGCGGCAGGATTCTCCTCGAAAGGAACGTCGATGCCACACTGCTTCTCCATGTCCTGAGCACCGCCCACAAGCTGAGCGATGTCGAAGCCTGCGCAGGCGATAGGCAGCAGACCTACTGGAGTGAGCACAGAGAAACGTCCGCCCACATTGTCGGGAATGATGAACGATGTGTAGCCCTCCTTGTCAGCACATGTGCGTGCTGCTCCGCGCTTTGCATCGGTAACGGCAACGATAACCTTCTTTGCCTCTTCCTTGCCACGCTGTGCCTCGCACTGCTTCTTGAGCAGACGGAATGTAAGCGCAGTCTCGGTGGTGGTACCGCTCTTTGAGATGTTGATTACACCAAACTTCTTATCCTTGAGGTATGTGGTAAGCTCATAGAGATAATCCTCGCCGATGTTGTTTCCGGCATACAGGATTACAGGATTCTTCTTGTCGGCAACGAGCCATGCAAACGAGTTGCTGAGAGCCTCGATAACGGCGCGGGCGCCAAGATAGCTTCCGCCGATACCTGCAACAACCACAACCTCGCAGTTGGCGCGGAGCACATCGGCACAATCCTGAATCTGCTTGATGAACTCTGGAGTGATTGACGACGGCAGATGCAGCCAGCCGAGGAAATCGTTTCCGGGACATGTACCCTCTTCCAAAGCCTTGCGGGCAGCGTTTACTTTTGGCTCCATAGCCTTCACAGCACCTTCTTTAAGAAACTGTGTAGCCTTTGCAATGTCTAAGCTAATACTTTTCATTGTTTTTTGATTTTTAAAATTATTGTTGAATATTTTTGTTTCCCATTTACCTGAACGAGTCGGTTAGAAGCTTTATCTCTATCTGCGGACTTATGCGCTCGTACAATATATTATATACTGCATCGAGTATTGGCATGTTGACGTGCAGGTGACGGTTGATTTCCTTCATACATTTTGTGCCGAAATATCCCTCGGCAATCATCTCCATCTCTATCTGCGCGCTCTTCACCGAGTATCCTTTCCCTATCATGGTGCCGAATGTGCGGTTGCGCGAAAAGTTTGAATATCCCGTAACCAGAAGATCGCCGAGATACACCGAGTCGGTCACGCTATTGACTTCGGAAGGATTCACCACTTGCAGGAAGCGCGCCATCTCCTGAACGGCATTCGACATGAGCACCGCCTGGAAATTGTCGCCAAACTTCAGTCCGCTGCATATTCCTGCGGCAATGGCGTAGACATTCTTCAGCACCGACGAATACTCGATGCCTATCACATCGCCCGAAGTCTTGGTCTTGATATACTCGCTTGAGAGCACATCGCAGAAAGCCTCAGCCTTGTCTCTGTCGGAGCAGCCCACGGTGAGATAGCTCAGCCGCTCAAGCGCCACCTCCTCGGCATGCGACGGACCTCCGAGACACGCAAGGTTCTCGTAAGGCACATCGAACACCTGATGAAAGAATTCCGAGCACACAAGGTTCTCGTCGGGCACAATACCCTTGATTGCCGTGACGATAAACTTGTCGGCAATGCGCGTCTTAAGCTTCTTCAGATGGTTCTTCAGATAAGGCGATGGGGTGACGAACACCAGGGTGTCGTAGTTGCGCACTATCTCGTTGATGTCGCTTGAAAAGAACACCTCGTCCATATTGAAGCGCACGCTCATGAGATAGGCGGGGTTGTGCCCCAGCCGCCTGAACTCCTCAATGCGGTCGTTGCGGCGCATATACCATCCGATGTGACGGGTATGCTCCACCACAATCTTGGCTATCGCCGTTGCCCAGCTTCCGCCACCTATTATCGCTATCTTTCCACAGTTGAACATATACTTTGTTTTTTAAATGAAGAATGAAGAATGAAGAATGAAGAATCTATTTATTTTCATCCTCAAGAAATTACCTATAAATCATTAAGATTCTTCATTCTTCATTCTTCATTCTTCATTTAACTATTAGAGTTGTCAATCCACTGCTGGAACTCCTCCACCTTAGGATTGTCATAGCCCAACTTGTATTTCTTGTTCACTCCGCAAACGTCCTGCTGCAGCTTCTGTGCCTTCACCTCCTTGATGTCCTGCACAAGATAATATCCGCACTTGTTCAGCACAGGCACCCACTGCTCAGGCACACCTACGACAGCCCATTCGGCAACACTGCTCTTCGGAGCCTTCTTCTCAGGTTTCATTGTCGGGAACAAAAGGACCTCCTGAATTGTGGGCTGGCCAGTCATGAGTATTGCAAGACGGTCGATACCTATACCGATACCGGATGTAGGCGGCATGCCATACTGTAGCGCACGCAGGAAGTCATGGTCGATAACCATCGCCTCATCGTCACCCTTGTCTGCCAGACGCATCTGCTCCATGAAGCGCTCCTCCTGGTCTATCGGGTCGTTAAGCTCCGAGTAGGCATTGGCAAGCTCCTTGCCGTTTACCATCAGCTCGAAGCGCTCGGTGAGTCCCGGCTTTGAGCGGTGCATCTTTGTGAGCGGCGACATCTCCACAGGATAGTCGGTGATGAATGTAGGCTGAATGAATGTACCCTCAGCCGTCTCTCCGAAAATCTCGTCAATCAGCTTGCCCTTGCCCATAAGTTCAGTGTCCTCAATACCTATAGACTTGGCTATCTCGCGAATTTCCTCCTCTGTTTTACCTTCAAGGTCGTAGCCCGACTTCTCCTTAATAGCCTCAAGAATAGGCAGACGGCGGTATGGAGCCTTAAAGCTCACGACATTGTCGCCAATCTTCACCTCTGTGGTTCCGTTCACGGCAATACAAATCTCCTCAAGCAGTTTCTCCGTGAACGACATCATCCAGTTGTAATCCTTGTAGCTTACATAAAGCTCCATGCAGGTGAACTCTGGATTGTGCGAGCGGTCCATACCCTCGTTGCGGAAGTTGCGGCCAATCTCATACACACCCTCAAAGCCGCCAACAATAAGACGCTTGAGGTAAAGCTCTGTGGCTATGCGCAGATAAAGGTCTACATTGAGAGCGTTATGATGGGTGATGAACGGACGGGCACTTGCACCTCCCGCAATCTGCTGGAGAATAGGAGTCTCAACCTCTGTAAATCCAGCCTCGTCGAACACCTTACGCATCGTGCGCAGGATTGTGGCACGTTTCAGGAACGTATCCTTCACTCCATCGTTCACCACAAGGTCAACATAGCGCTGACGGTAGCGCAGCTCCGGGTCCTCAAACTTATCGTATGCCACACCGTCCTTATATTTCACTATAGGCAGCGGCTTAAGGCTCTTCGAGAGCATGGTAAGCTCCTTGGCGTGTACGGAAATCTCGCCCGTCTGTGTACGGAACACAAATCCCTTCACGCCGATAAAGTCGCCGATGTCCATCAGCTTCTTGAATACCTTATTATACAAATCCTTGTCCTCGCCAGGACATATCTCATCGCGTGAAATATAGACCTGTACCCTGCCCTTTGAATCCTGTATCTCGGCAAAGCTCGCCTTGCCCATCACGCGGCGGCTCATCAGTCGCCCGGCAATGCACACTTCGCGCTGTGGAGCATCATCGCTGAAACTGGCGATGATGTCGGTGGAAAATGCGTCGGTTGGATACTCTGCTGCCGGATATGGGTCAATGCCCATATTCCGCAGCTCCTCAAGGCTCTGTCTGCGGCCTATTTCCTGTTCACTAAGTTCTAAAACGTTCATATCGATATTCTGAATGTATTCTTGTTTTGTGGGTGCAAATTTACAAAAAAATTTCATTATAGCAACTCTTTTTTCATTTTATTTAAAATAAGAGGGGCATTTATCGCAAAAAAACAGCAAAACATTTGGGCAGTTTCATTTTTTTTCGTAATTTTGCATCCAATTACTTAAGAAGACAATCCTAAATACATTTATGGAACAAACAACACTAAAGACAAAGGTAATCGGCGCCCATATCAATCCCGACATAACAAGGATTGGTATCGTGGACTCCCGTGCCAATATTCTTGCTGAAACACAATTTTCAACCACAGACTATCCGGACATATCTGATTATGTAGACAAATTTTGCAGCGTTGTTACCGACTTTCTTGTTGACAACAACTGCTTTGAAGATATACGTTCCATAGGCATCAGTTGCTCAAACGCAAATTTCAAGACCGAATGCATTGAAAACGCCAACAATCTGCCATGGAAAGGGATTGTGCCCATCACCAGCATGCTGCGCGACCGTCTTGGCATTGCCGTTGCCATCGGAAACAACTGTCATGCAGCCTCCCTTGCAGAGGCACACTATGGCTGTGCTCACGGCGTAAACGAGTTCATTTATCTAAACATCGGATTTGGTGTTGGAGGCTATATGTTTGTGCGCGGAAAGGAGCATCTTGGAGCCAACGGTTTTGCAGGCGAGATAGGGCATACATGTGTGAAGGACGGAGGAAGACAGTGTGAGTGCGGACTGCGCGGCTGTCTTGAGACATACGTGTCGGTAAAGGGAATACAGAAAACCGCACATGAGATAATGGACGAGAGTGACAAGCCCTCGCTGATGCGCAACGCCGAAAAGCTAAGTCCCGATGTCCTTGTGGATTTCTGTGAGCGCGGCGACGAGCTGGCGATAGAGACATTCCGCCGCACAGGCTACGTATTGGGCATGGGACTTGCCACATTCTCGACTATGTTCGACCCAGAGCTGATAATCATAGGCGGTATTCTGTCGAAAGCCGGTCATTGGCTCATCGACCCGGCATGCGAGTCATACGACCAGCATGTGTTCCGCAACATCAAGAACAAAGTAAAACTCGTGATATCAACCATGCCCAACGGCGAGCGCGAGATAATAGGTGCAAGCGCACTGGCATGGCAGGTGAAGGCATATTCACTATTCATATAAGATAATACACTTACCACAATCAACAAAAGAACAATGGATTATACATTACAAAAAACCAAGGTCATTGGTGTCGATATAAGCCGTGATATAACATCGCTCGCCATCATTGACACCCGTGCCAACATTTTCGCAAGACACAACTTCAACTCATCATGTTATAATGAAATAGGCGAGTTTGTGGATGTGTTGTGTGAGGAAATTACAAAACTGATAGAAGAAAACAACTGTTTCGAGGAAATACGCTCAATAGGCATCAGCTGTTCAAGCGGCAACTTCAAGACAGGATGTATTGAGAATGCGCCAAACCTTTACTGGAAAGGTGTGGTGCCACTCGCAAGCATGCTGTCCGACCGCCTTGGAATTGCCGTGGCATTAGGCAATGACACTCATGCGGCTGCACTTGGAGAATCTATTTATGGATGTGCCCACGGCATGAAGGATTTTTTAGTAATATCATTAGGGCACGGATTAGGGTCAGCACTTTTCTCGGGAGGGAAACCCCATCTCGGTTCGCATGGATATGCAGGAGAATTGGGACACACCACCATTGTACCTGGCGGGCGCACATGCGGTTGCGGCAAGCAGGGATGCCTTGAGGCATATTGTGCCGAAAAGGGAATTATTGAAACAGCAAAGGAACTTTTGGCAGAGAGCGACAAGCCATCGCTGATGCGCGACCTGATATACATCGACCCGAAGGAAATTTACAGATGCTGCGAACAAGGTGACGAACTGGCAATAGAGACATTCCGCCGCACGGGCGAATATCTTGGACTGGGGCTTGCCAACATCGCAGGCATATTCGACCCGGAGGCTATCATCATCACTGGCGGCATATCAAATGCCTCTCACTGGCTACTTGACCCAACTATAGAAACGTTTAACAGGAATCTGTTCCGCAATCTCAGCGGGAAAATAAAGATACTGCTTTCAACGATGAAAGACCGTGACCGCGATATGCTGGGAGCCAGCGCGCTGGCATGGGAGGTGAAGGACTACTCGCTGTTTGTATAAAAATGAAGAATGAACATAGACAAGATAAAGGAAATAATAGAGCATAAGCCCAACATGTCGGTGGCATTGGGCATGGAGTTCTTCTCCACTCCCGATGACGACACATGTATAGGACGAATAAAGGTTGACGAGCGTACTCGCCAACCTTTCGGTTTCTTGAGCGGCGGCGCATCGCTGGCACTTGCCGAAAACGTGGCAGGTGTGGGCAGTACGGCATTGTGTGAAGGCTGTGCCTGTGTGGGAGTAAACGTCAGCGGCAACCACGTGAAAGCCGTAAAAGAAGGCGACACTGTAACAGCCTACGGCAAACTTGTGAGCAAAGGACACACACTGCATGTATGGCATGTGGAACTGAAAAACTCTGAAGATGAGCTGATCTCAACAGTTCAAGTTACAAACTATATAATCAATCCGAAACATGACTGACAGTTTTGTACTATACCGCTTTCCACATCAGAAACAATATACAAAAATAGAGGGAAGCGCCACGATACTACAACACTACTCTGATTTGGGCAGCTGCAGGGGATTTGCTGTGGCTCCATTTTCCATAAGCAAGGAATGCCCGTTAGTGCTCATCGTTCCACAGCATATATATATAAGTAAGGTGGAACATACGGGAAATTCACAGCCTGTACACCACGACACCGTAAAAAATAACAAGGCGGCATACATGAAAGATTTCTCAGCATTTCATGAAAAGCTGTCGCAAGGCGTGTTCAAGAAGATTGTGCTCGCACGCACAGCCGACATCACCACCGACACTTCAACAGAGCTGTTGTTTATGCAGGCATGCAACTTGTATCCGCGCCTGTTCATTGCTCTTGTATCGACACCAGTCACAGGAACATGGCTCACCGCCACGCCCGAGATACTCATTGACAACGACGGACACAACTGCCACACCATGGCGCTTGCAGGAACAATGAAGGTAGGCGACATAAAATGGTCGGACAAAAACATTGAGGAGCAGCGGGTGGTGGCGCAATACATCGCCGACTGCATCAGCGCATACACCGACAACAGTCATGAGGAAGGTCCCTATTCTGTACGTGCCGGACAAGTGACTCACCTGCGCAGCGACTTCACCTTTCAACTGAAAGACAAAAAAGAATTTGGGAAAATTATAGAACAGCTGCACCCCACACCGGCTGTTTGCGGACTTCCAAAGGACGAGACCTACCGCTTCATACAGGATGTGGAATCGATAGACCGCCGCTACTACAGCGGATTCATGGGACCTGTAGACATTGACGGTGAGACCCACCTGTATGTAACGCTGCGCTGCATGAGCATTGACAACGGGCACTGCCGGCTTTACGCAGGCGGAGGACTGCTGAAGGAAAGCGAGGCGGAAAGCGAATGGCAAGAGACCAAGACAAAAATGGAAACAATGAAACGGACAATATATGCACAACAATAGGTATATAATAAAAATATGTTCAGCAACAAAGATAATATAAACATACTCACAGCACTTCTCATTAAGCATGGAGTGCGCCATGTCGTGGTATGCCCCGGCAGCCGCAACGCTCCTATTGTACACAACCTGCACGAAATGGAGAGCACAGGCAATATGACATGCTATCCTGTGACCGATGAGCGTTCAGCAGGATTCTGCGCCATAGGCATATCGCAAGCCACCGGCAGCATGGTGGCAGTGTGCGTCACCTCAGGCTCTGCCTTGCTAAATCTTGCACCGGCAGTGGCAGAGGCTAAATATCAGCATATTCCCTTAATTATAATATCCGCCGACCGCCCGGCAGCCTGGATTGACCAGCTCGACGGGCAAACCCTGCCCCAGCCCACTGTTTTTGGCAATTTCGTTGCCAAATGCGTCAGCCTGCCCGAGCCTAAGAACAACGAGGAACACTGGCACTGCAACCGCATGGTGAACGAAGCCCTTCTGTCATGCCAAAGACACGGCTGTGCTCCCATACACATCAACGTGCCCATAAGCGAACCGCTGTTTAACTTCACTGTAGAACAACTTCCCGACGAGCGGATGATAAAGAACATTACAGCAAACACCGTATGCTGCCCGCCTCAGCTCACCGAAGCGGTTAACCAGTCGCCACGTTCCATCCTGGTTGTGGGACAGACCAAGAACGACAGCAAGCTTCAAGCCGCCATCAACGCCATGCGCCGGCACATCGCCGTGATACAAGAACCATTGAGCGGCACAGCTACACTCTTCGACCATGTTTTAAAAAACGCTGAAGACACATCAACACTCCTGCCACACCTTATTATATATATAGGTGACACATTGGTGAGCAAGCCAATGAGGAAATTTCTGCGCACAGCCACCGATGCACAGCAGTGGCGCATATCGGAAAGCGGTGACATTGAAGACTGCTTCCAGCATCTCACAAACATCATCGAGGGTAGCCCCACCGCCATTATTGCCCAGCTTGCCCAAACCATCAGTCCCAATGCCGCGGCTAAAGACTACAAGACTTTATGGGACAGCGCCCTGAAAGACGCAAAAGAGCAGACTGACAAATACGAGCCACGGTTTTCTCACGGTTTTGCCGTGAAATTGTTTGAGAACGAACTGACTGCAAACGGAGACGACTGCGCAGTGCATTACGCCAACAGCACCGCCATACGTCATGCCTGCCGATATGCCGACCATTATGTGTACTGTAACCGTGGAGTGAACGGCATTGAAGGTAGTCTGAGCACAGCCGCCGGATTCTCGCTTGCCACAGACAAGCGTGTATATTGTGTCATAGGTGACCTTAGCTTCTTCTACGACCAAAATGCACTATGGAACACACGTCTGCGCGGCAACCTCCGCATATTGTTGCTCAACGACGGACGTGGCGGAATATTCCATCACCTGCCTGGACTGGAGCAGTCTCCTGCTCTCAACGACTACATTGCCGCCAGCCACCACACATCGGCACAGGGCATCTGCGCCGCCCACAACATAACATACATACGGGCAACTGACGTCAGAGAAACAGAAAACGCCGTCAAGAGACTGTTCTCCGACGGCGATTCCAATCGTCCTATACTTGTTGAGATTATACTTTCTTGTAAGGCAGAGTAAACCAGAATGTACAGCCCTGCCCCTCGCCTTTAGAGTCTACTCCAATCTCACCGCCCATTTTCTCAACCAAGGTGCGGCAAATAGCCAGTCCGAGACCTATGCCCTTGGCAAACTCGTCGAGTTTCACAAAACGCTGGAACACCAGTTCCCTGTTTTCTTTCGACAGGCCTCGACCGGTGTCGCGGACAAAGAAATACAAGTTGTCGCCCGACAGCTCATAACCGAAGGTAACGCTTCCCTTAACGGTAAACTTGGCGGCATTGGTGAGCAAGTTGGTCAGCACTTGCGACAAGCGTGCCGGATCGGTATTAACGACACACTCGGCTGCACCGATGGCGGAGTTGAGCACTACGCCTTCCGGCATCCGTATCTTCAGCGAAGCCTTCAGCCCCTCGATCAGCTCATTTACATCAGTAGACTGATATTTGAAGTTATATCTGTTGGACTCCACAGCCGAAAGGTCGAGAATGTCGTTGATAAGCGTAAGCAACTGGTCGCTGTTTGTGTTTATGATTTGTATGAACTCACGGCGCTCTTCCTCATTGTCACAGTCAGCAAGCAGATTTGAGAAACCCAAGATGGCATTGAGCGGCGTGCGTATCTCGTGGCTCATATTGGCAAGGAACGCCGACTTCAGCCTGTCCGACTCCTTTGCAGCCTCGCGTGCCTCTATCAAATCCTCCTCCTGCTTCTTGCGCTCGGAAACATCAATGCCGAAAAATTCAATCTCGTCCTCACCGGCTGTCTCACATGCAAAGAAGTCATAATATGCGTCACAACGCTCGAAATGATATGAGAATCTCACGCAAATATCCTGCACATCGTAGAGATAATCCAACTGCTGCAACATAAAGTCCCTGTCAAACAGGTTCTCCCTGCAACCGCCATCCGCACACTTTTCCGCAAGTTCGTTAATGGCTGGATTACTCATCTTTATCTCATAGTCCGTCACTCCTGTCTTGTCGCGCTTCACCTTGGCAAGCATATAAGCTATCGGCATATTGTCCACCGTGCGCTGCCGTGCCGCCATAAGCTGCATTCTCCGGCGCTGCTGCACAATAAGAACAATAAGAACAACTATTATAGCCGCCACCACAATGACAATAAAACAGATATGCCAGAAATACCGCTCCCACACGCTCAAAGGCTTGTTTACAACCACAGTGCCGTCGGGACAACAGCTCATATCAAGTCCGGCATCTACGGCGAGCTGATAATCCATCATAGGGTAGCTGATGTCGGAATATACAAACGGTATGTCCTTCATGCTCACTCCGCTGAGCATCTTTTTGAATATGTCAAGAGTGCGGTCCTGCAAATAAGCCTCGTCAGGAAAGAAACCGCCCACCGCACCATATTCCATATATCCCTGCTTGAGCGTAAACACAGGGTGCGGCGTTGCCGCCACAAGGCGGATGTCATCGGTCACCAGCATGGGATATCCAAAGGCGCTTTTGCGACTGTAGTACATCGACGACAGCAGCAGTCCTATCTCCATGTCATCCGACATGAGATAGCTCTGTATCGAGTCACTGGTCTCCTCCGACACATGCAGCCATTCATATTCCAGTCCATGATGCTTACGGTCAATATATTCCTGTATCTGACGGTTTTGCCTCACGTTATTTGCCAACATGTCGGACACATATACCAGCTTGCGCATCTTAGGCTGCATGCGGAGCATAAGGTCAATAGTCTGCTCATAATACTCAGGTATCTCCACAAATGTGAAGTTATAGTTATGCCGCAACTCCGAAAGCGGCATATACGATGCAGTGTCGGCTCCAGTATTCTCACCACTGAACAAATAACAGCGCTCGCATATCTCATCGTTGGTAGACATGAGTATAATAGGTATGTCGCCCCATTCTTTTTTTATCCTGTCGCGCATGGCAAATCCCATCTTGCCTATTATCACAAGATATTCGGGCTTATTGTAGCGAAAGCGCTCAAAAATGCCGTTTTCCACCTTTTTAAACACCGAGTCGTTGGTGATGAGCGTACTGCTGAGGTGCACCATCTGACACTGCAGATCCTTGCGCCTCGCCGCCTCAATCATAAATGGGGTGATATATGCCTGTACCCACGGTGCATTCTCGTTATACGAATTTATAACAATCATGTTCTTGCATGGCCGTTCTATTAAATTATCGTCATTACTTTGACGTGAGGCAAACGCATATTCTGAAATACAGCCAAGGCACATCAGACATAAAACAACGCATCTGATTTTTCCGCTCATAAATTTCTTTTTTCTCTTTTTACAGTGTTAGACAATATCAGTTATTGCAACAAAGCATACATATTCTTAACAGATGCATCCCTATATCAAGATACAATCTTAATTATGAAAATACTGCTCTTTTGCACTACAAAATTAATAATTTTTCGTTACTTTTAATAATAAAGCATATAAAACCCGTCTAACTTTAACCGTATTTAAGGTTCTGTATGTTTATTTTAAAAAAAATATACAATTTAAAGTATACTGCACAAAACTGCGATTCTTCTTTTTCAAGCAGCCCGAGCAGCTCACTTTGTTCCTTTTCACGTCCTATTATCATAATAAATGTAGTATAAAACACAAATCCGCTGGGAATAGAACATTTTAACATGGATTCGATGGATACTTTGCAATTTATCTTAGGATACTTTGCAATTTATCTTAAGATACTTTGCAATTTATCTTAGGATACTTTGCAATTTATCTTAAGATATAAAAAAGTTATCATACGCACCGTGTTGACAATCTAAAACAAAAAGGCGGTACCTCAATACGAGATACCGCCTATATTTATAGCTATCAATCAGCTACATAATATCATTCAGCATACAGTGTGGAAACGTATGCACCCTTGCCCACCTGAGGCGAACCACTATAACTGGTACGCACGCCAAGCAATGATATAGTATAGCCTTCCTTAATACCGAGAGAGCTGAAGTTCTTTGAGGCTCCACCCCATCCGTCGAGCAGACCATACACATATACCGAACCGGTAAGATCGGCAATGTCGAAGTTGCCATAAGTTGTGTTAGCTATTCTCTTCACATTTCCGCTGAGCAGATAATACTTGTCAGCATCTTCCGGAGCAGCAAGGAAATCCTCTACGGAAATAGCAGTCACCCCCCCAGGAACAGAAATGTGGCTTACGTATGTGGCGTTCGACATCTGCGGACTGCCCTTATAGCTGGCTTTCTTGCCCTTGAGTGTCACAACATCACCCACTTTGATGCCGAGAGACTCAAACTTCTTCGACTCACCTGTGGCAGTCAGAGTACCGTAGATATAAGCCTCACCCGTACCGTCAACAATGTACATATTGCCATAAGTGGTATTGTCAATGCTCTTCACAACACCCGTAAGTGTGTACTCAGCACCGTCTACATCCATATTGAATGCCGCAACAGTACCTTTAACAATAGCACCCGCCTGAGTGAATGAAAAATTTATCTCACTTGTATTCTTGCCGTTGCTTGAAGTAAACTTTATATATGCAAAACGCGGGTCAGCGCTGTTGCTATTAGACAATACGTTAAATTTGTAGACAACAGTGTCGGCAGGATTCTTCTCAAGCTTAGAGGGCACACCGGCAATAAACTTCGAACTCTTATACTGAATCCAGTCAGCATACTCAGACGGAATTTCAAAGTAAGCGCCCTTGCTCTTATATGCCACCTTAACATCAAGTTCCTCACCACCTGCCTTTAACATCTTGCTCTGAGTTATAATCTTAATGAGTGACTTGGTTATGCTGTTGACCATTACATTCTTAAGTTGAACACCACCGTTATAAATCACCTTCGGACCTTCCACTTCAACTATATCTCCAACTTCGATATTAAGACTTGAGAAGTTCTTTTCCGCACCATTTGCATCCAAAGTGCCATAGACATAAATCTCTCCTGTACCATCGTTGAGATACATATTGCCGTATGTTGTGTTGGCAATAGCCGTAACAGTAGCCTTCACGCGATAGGTCTTGCCTTCGGCTCCAGCAATGACATCGGCACATGTAGCCGACTCAGGTATGCTCACGCCTTGCTTGACATTTACCACCTGCATACCATAATCGCCACAGGCAATGTGGAACTCCGTTGTGTGAGGAGCCCCATCAGCAGGTGCGGTAATTGTTATCTCCGTCTCGCCTGCTGCACCCTCTATAGTGGAGAGTTTACACCACAATAAGGTTTTCTTACCTTTCTTATCTACTGTCTGCTGCAGTTTTTCACCTGTCTTAACGCTTATTGTGTCCTCAACTGTAAGTCCGTTGGCGGAAACAATCTTCCAGTCCTCAGCCGCATTAACAACAAGCTTCACTGTGCCGCCGGCTTCAGGAATCGCGAGATAACTCTGCGACACACTGATATTGCTGAGCGAGCCCATCGGGTCGTCATCACTGGCACATCCTGAAAATAGAAGCGTGGAAAGAATTAACGCAAATAAATATTTTATTTTCATGATTACTCTTTATTAGTTTTAATTAATTGAATATGTATTTGATACCTACTGAGGCATACCAGCACTGACCGATTGTGTGATTGTATGTCCATGTCTGAGTATTGCCGTTCACAGCCTTTGGAGTAGAGAATGTGGCATAACCATCGGCATCAACACCCTCATACTTCAAGATACGGCCGGAATTGAGCGATGAGTTCATTGCCTTTGACACGCCCCACTTTGAGTTGAAGAGGTTCAGCACATTCTTCACGTCGCAGCTCAACTGCAGCTTGTGTGTGGTCTTTCCGAAGTTAACCTTGAAATCATGCTTGTAGCTAAGGTCAACGCGGTGTACCCATGGGCTGTACACGCTATAAGGCTCAGCATACTCACCCTGATGGTTCTTAAGATAACCGTCGTTGTGAACAAAGTCCATAAAGCGTGTCTTGTCATCCTCGCTTACGAAACGGAACTCACCATTGGCAACCTGTGCATCGGTAGGAATATAAACAGCATCATAATTGTAACCGTCACCGTTGATGTCGTTCACCGTCATGTATGAATAGTTATATCCGCCGCGCCATGTCTCATAAATCACGCTCAGGTGATTGCCGTGCTTGTCATTGTGTGTTGCCGAGAGGATGAAACGGTCGGGGGTGACATTCTGCGCATTGTGCAGACGCATACAGTTAGGAGTGTAAATAGTAGATACATAGTTGAGCACAGATGATGCGTTTGAACCAGGCATACTTGTAAGCTCCTTGGAAACAGTATGTGTATAGGCTGCCATCAGGCTAAGTGTCTCGATAGGACGTGCATTGATCTGAATGCTACCCTGCCAGCCATAACCGCGGCTTGTGTTCTCAAGCACATACGCGCTCTTTGGCTTGTCTACTGAAGGATAGATAGGACGGTTGTCAGCACCGTTGAAACGGGCGAAGCCCTCAACGGCAGGCACTGACCAATCGCTCATAACCACACCATTGATGGTCTTGTTGTAAATAGCCTCTGCTGTCACAGAGAATGGGAACGATACCGGTATCTCATAATCCACGGCGATTGATGTCTTCCATACCTGCGGCATCTTAAAGTTGGAAACGACACCACATGTATTTGATGACACTGTTCCGTCCTCTGGTGTGATGGTTGACGGATATCCCATTTCGATGAGCTTATTTTTCAAAGCGTCAATGGTGGCATTCCCGTTAGCATCGGTAACCAGACCACCGGCAAACTGGTTCATGTCAAGATAAACGCTATTGCCATTCGTCACAGTTGCGCCAGTATATGTCGGGAACACATTCTCTCCCTTATCATTAATGATGGTAACCTTGCTGTTGAGCTGTGCCTGATACTGCACCATACCGCTATTGGTAGGCATATTGGTGAAGAACACAAGAGGCAGACGGCCCTGGAAGAGTCCAGTACCTCCACGAACCTTAAGGCTCTTGTCGCCAAAAACATCATAAGTAAAGCCTACGCGTGGCGAAGCATACAGTCTGCTGCCAGGCCATTTGCCAGTGTCGATATGACGGCCGTAATAGTCAACATCCAATATTGCCTTGTTGGTCATAAGGTCACTGTTGTCGAAGAAGATACCGTCGAGACGTATACCTGCAGACACCTTCCATTTGGTGTTGATATTCCACTCGTCCTGAATCCAGCCTCCGAACTTACCAAAGGCAACACGTGCGGCAGGGTCAGACTTTCCGTCATAACCGTATGTAAGACACACGACCTCAGGTGTGGCTCCATTGATAAAATCGTCAACACTTGCATATCGGTAATATCCGGTACCGTTACGCATATACATATTGTCTGCCATCTGATACTCATAGCTCAGTCCGGCAGTGAACTTATGATTGCCCATGAAGTATGTCACGTCATCCATAACATTCCATGTTGTGGTATGCACCGCATTATTGTGTGTGAAGAGCTCTTCGCCAAGGGCAATATAATTGGTAGTTGTGTTAGTACCGTCAAGAATGTCGATAAATGGGAATTGACTTGAATTTGTTCCGCGGACATCGTCAGCCTTAGTATATGTTGCAAGGAACTTGTTTGACAGATTATCAGCAAGACGGCTGTTCAGGTCAAACGAGAATGAGTGGACGATATTTTCCATGGAATACATTGAATTGGCATACGACATGGCATAAAGTGATGTACGTCCATAAGCTGAGCGTGTACCACCGTCCATTGACGAAGCATTAGGAGCATTCCATCCCACGTTTTTGGTATAGTTATAACGCAAAGCCAAGTGATGGTTGTTGGTTATGTTCCAGTCAACACGGGCAAGGAGCTTGGTGTTCTCCTCATCAGCCGGGAAACTTGTATAGGAACCAGTATCATAACCATATTTGTCCATAACGAAATTCTTCACACGCTCCATGTCATCAACAGAGGCATAAGAAAGATGTGCAGCCTCATTGCCCACTCCGTCTTCTGATGCTCGCCATGTGACAGGCACCGTAGGAGACTTTGCAAATTCTGCATTGGCAAAGAAGAACAGCTTATCCTTGATAATAGGACCGCCAAGAGTGAAACCGTATGTTGTGTTACGGTCTTTCTCTCTACCAGTTGCAATAGTCTCGCCGTCAACAACGTCACCACGCATATTTTCATTGCGGTGATAAACGTATGCTGTACCCTTGAAAGTGTTGGTACCCGACTTAGTGATTGCATTAACGCCGCCACCGATGAAGTTTGTCTGATGAACATCAAACGGTGCTATGACCACCTGCATTTCGTCGATAGCGTCAAGTGATATAGGATTACCGCCACCTGGAAGGTTTGAAGACAGTCCAAAGTTATTGTTAAAACTTGCACCGTCGACAGTGAAGTTGGCTGTACGTCCGTCACTGCCTGAGAACGTCATGCCGTTACCTCCGTATGGAGACAGACGGGTCATATCAGTGATGCTGCGGCTAACTGTAGGAAGTGCAGCCATCTGCGCATTGGTGATATTGGTTGTGGCACCCATTTTCTCAACAGCAAACTTTGATGCCTTTCCGCTCACAACAACCTCGCCCAACACCTGAGTGTCCTCATTCATTGTCGTGTTAAGGTTGTAAGTCTCACCCAATTGCAGGGTTACGTCCTTTACAACCTTGGTCTCATAGCCAAGATAGCTGATTTTCACTTCGTAGGGACCACCCGAACGCATACCGAGGATATTATACATACCCTTTGTGTTAGTAACTCCTACATAACGTGTACCGGAAGGCACGTGTACAGCCTCAACGGTGGCTCCGATGACCTCTTCGCCGTCAGCTGTAATCTTACCTGACATTCCAGACGTAGTTACCTGTGCCACGGCTGATGAAACCATCAGCAGCAAAGTGGCGATTAGGAAATACAATCTCTTGTACATAAAATTTTAAAATGTTTAAAAATTAATACCTAATACAGGGATGATATTCACCCCTTTTTATATTTCGGTACAAATTTAAACATTTTTTTTGATATAAGTGTTACAAAACTATTATATTTTCAAATATCGGCTATTTTTTTATCTTTTCCCGTTTTTTCATAACATAAAACCGCCATGTTATGGCGTTTTTAATTACTTTATGTCTAACTTGACAAAAAATATTAAAATTTCCTTTTATATTTTGTTTTCTACTCACTTATTCGTACCTTTGCTACGAATTTCTAAAGTATAAAAAGTATGTCTATAGCAATATCTGATATTAACCTTCGTGAGATTTATAATTTGAGCAACGAAGATAAACTGGATTTGGTTGACTTAATCATTAAGTCAATGAAAGCCGTCAGGTCAAAATATGGTATCGATACCAGCAGTCATATTAGCACTTGGGTAGATGAGCTTGAAGGCAAATGGGTTGACGATAAAAGTGCAGATATGATGATAGAGGACATAAAATCTGCAAGAACAAGAAATTCTGATATTGTCCTATGAAAAAGAAATATCTTTTAGACACGTCTATTGTCGCGTTCCTGTTCAGAGGAAAGTATAATATTGGAAATCGTTTGCGTAATTTAAATGATGCACAATTTTATGTGTCTGAAATAACGATTGCAGAGTTAACGTATGGAGCCTATCATAGTAAAATGGTAGAAGAAAACCTACTTATGATAGAAAAATTTGTAAATTCTGTTGATGTCTTACCCATTTCAAATGCCATCAATGAATATGGCAAGCAAAAGGATATGCTTGTTAAAGCCGGACTTCCGATAGAAGATTTCGATCTGCTTATAGGATGTACGGCTCTTACAAATGGAATGGTGATGGTTACAGATAACATCAAGCATTTCTCACGCATAGAAGGACTGGAATACGAGAATTGGGTTACCAGATAATAACTTTAACCACTGAAACATTAGAATATTAATTCGTAATCTTTCATAGTTTACCGTTTTTTCGCCATATATTTCTTGTCCGATGTCACTGATATGGCGCTCCCTTTCTTTGTAAACGTCACAGCCTCAAGCTTCACCGAATGGTTAGCGTGATCAAAAATCTTAGCCGGGTCGATATGCTGCCCGTTTACCCTCACCTCAAAGTGCAGATGCTCCGTGGTGGCGCGTCCTGTGCGCCCGGTAAGCGCAATCACCTGCCCGGCTTTCACACGGTCACCCACTTTCACAAGGTTCTTGGAGTTGTGGCTATAGCATGTTTCCAGTCCGTTGTTGTGGCGTATGCGGATGAAATTGCCGTATGCAGAATATCTGCCCGAGTACACAACTTCGCCGGCAAAGGCGGCAAGGATGTTGTCATTGGGCTTCGTCTTTATATCAACTCCCGTGTGTGCACGGCGCCCCCGCCGACCGTATGAGCTAATGACCTTGGCTCCCTGCAGCGGATAGCTCCACTCGCCAACACCCATATTGGCAAGATCCACGGTGAACTTGTTGCCATTGGCAAACGGATTCTTAGGAATATCACCGTTGCCGGCAAGTCTCTTGTCGGCAGCCTGCTCCTTCCTTGCCGGAACCACCAATGTAGACACCTCTACCCTTCCGCCGCCTGCCTTTCTGCACTGTATGGTCTTGCGGTGCAGGCGATAGCTGTTTATACCGAAAATAATCTCGGGATTGATGCGCGAGCCGTTTACCATAACGGCAAACTCACAATAAAAGCGACTGCCCTCACCGCCAACGATGGCAACAGTCTGCCCAGCCTTCACAACGTCGCCCACCTTTACAAGGTTCTGGGCATTGCGTGCATACACTGTTTCAAGTCCATTGTCGTGGCGCACCACCACAACATTGCCAAGCTGCGGATGAGCACGCGATATGCGAACCACTCCGCTGAACATCGCCTTCACGGCATCGCCCTTCCTGGTATCTATCTCCAAGGCATAGTCCTTGCCCTGCCGTGCCTTTCCCACCGGCAGCGGAAACGCATAGTCGCCAGGACGCAAAGCAGCAAAATCAATGTTAAACACATCTGAATGGCTGAACAGCCCCTGAGTCTCGATGTTTATCTTCTGTTGTTCAAGTGCGGTGAACTCGTCCTTTGCCACTGCCGTCAGCGGCAGTATGGCTACAAGGGCAGACAAAGCGAATCGCTTCGCTGTGTCTGAAAATCGTCTGGTCGTTTTGGTTTTTAAAGTCATTGGTCTATTTTTTTAATTGAAGAATAAAGAATTTTTCGTTGGCGCAGAAAAACAAGTTAATGTTATTAAGTGCAGCAGATTCTTCATTCTTCATTCATCATTCTTCATTTCTCAACATTATTCCGTTCAGCATTCTTCCCGTTGCCGCCCCGTCGTGACGGGCAGAGAAGTATTCATCGCAATGGGCAAAGGTGCAGGTGCCGTCCACATGAATGTTTTCGGGTGCCACTCCCATGCTTTCCAGCTCTATGCGGTTGGCGGCCCAAAGGTCAAGGTGGGGTTTGGCGTTGCCGGGGCGCGTGGCTATCTGCTCCATTGGGAAGCCCGCTTCGGCAAACTGCGCATACACCTCTTCGCCCACCTCAAAGTTCCCGGCTGATATGCCCGGACCTATTATGCTCAGCAAAGCCTCGGGGTGTGTGCCGTATGCCACAGCCATTTCCTCAACAGTCTTGCGCACAATCTTTGCCACTGTGCCGCGCCATCCTGCATGAATGGCAGCTGCGGCATGATGCTCAGGGTCGTAGACAAGCACGGGTATGCAGTCGGCAGTAGACACTGCCACACATACTCCAGGCACATTGGTGAACACTGCATCTACTCCCTCAAGAATCATCTTCTTGGTGTCGGCAGAGAGCGCAATAAACTCTTTGCCTATCTGACGGACTACAGTACCGTGTGTCTGATGCGGATAAACGAGATGGTCATCATCAATGCCGAGCATGCGGCATATAGCCTCACGGTCACGCCCCACGGAGCGTTTTGTGGTAAACGCCACCACATCCGACACCTTATTTATATTATATAGCAGAAATCCGTCCATAAATTTAGTCCTCTATATCCACATATTCGATGTCGTCCTCATCGAAATCCTCAATCTCGTCCTCATCGATGTAAACGATGTCCTCGTCCTCACCTTCTGCCTCCATCTCAGCAGCAAAGCGTGTCATGTCCTTGTCACGGTGTACGAGGGTATCCTCGGCTGTGATTGCAGTCAGCTTGTTGCTCTCGCTGTTAAGCTCACGCCACAGAATGTCCTTCAGTTCCACGAGTCCCATGTTTGCCACGCTCGATATAAACACCACAGGCAGGTCGTCGGGCAGAGTCTCGCGCAGCATCTCTATAAGTTCATCGTCAAGCAGGTCGCACTTGGTGACAGCAAGCACACGGTGCTTTTCGAGCATCTCGGGATTGAAGTTTTCCAGCTCGCGCAGAAGTATCTCATATTCGCGCTTTATGTCGTCGGTGTCACCAGGCACCATAAACAGCAGCAGCGAGTTGCGCTCTATATGCCGCAGGAAACGCAGTCCGAGCCCCTTGCCCTCGCTTGCTCCCTCGATGATGCCGGGAATGTCTGCCATCACAAACGACTGATGGTCGCGGTATGCCACAATGCCCAGTGAAGGCTCAAGGGTGGTAAACGGATAGTTGGCTATCTTGGGGCGCGCGCTCGACAGTGCTGTGAGCAGTGTTGACTTCCCTGCATTGGGGAAGCCCACAAGCCCCACATCGGCAAGCAGCTTAAGCTCAAGGATAATGGTCATCTCCTGCATAGGCTCACCGGGCTGTGCATAGCGCGGAGCCTGATTGGTGGCTGTACGGAACTGGAAGTTACCCAGTCCGCCACGTCCTCCCTTGAGCAGCAGCACCTCCTGCCCGTCGTAGGACACATCGCAGACATACTTGCCCGTTTCGGCATTGTACACCACCGTACCGCAAGGCACATCAATATAGATGTCCTTGCCGTTGGTGCCGTGACATTTGTCGCGCCCGCCGTTGCCGCCATGCTCGGCAAAGATGTGGCGCTCATATTTCAGGTGCAGCAACGTCCAGTAGTTGTGGTTGCCGCGCAGATATATACTTCCTCCATGACCGCCGTCTCCCCCGTCGGGTCCTCCGTTAGGGTTGTACTTGACATGACGCAGATGCATGGAGCCTCTGCCGCCCTTGCCCGAGCGGCAGCAAATCTTCACATAGTCTACAAAATTGGACTCGGCCATAGCTTTTCTTATTCTCTTTTTAAATGTTGTCAATCACCTTGCACACATCGGCGAAGATTTCCTCGATCACGCCGTAGCTCTTCACATAGTGGTGCAGACCTTCAGTCTTGTACCAGTCGATGAGCGGAGCTGTCTGAGTGTGATACACTGCAAGACGCTTGTTGATGGTCTCCTCATTGTCGTCAGAGCGTCCCTGTTCCTTGCCGCGGTTGAGCAGACGCGCCATGAGGATATCCTCTGGAGCATAGAGCTCTATCATTGCCGCCACTTTATGACCGCGTGCGTCAAGCATCTTCTTCAGTGCCTCTGCCTGTGGGATGGTGCGTGGGAAACCGTCGAAAATTACTCCCTTATGTTCCTTGCCAAAACTGTCGTAGACCTTGGCAAGAATGTCAATCATCAGCTCATCGGGTATCAGCTGTCCTTTGTCAATAAAAGCCTTGGCGGTCTTTCCAAGCTCTGTCTCGTTTTTAATCTCGCTGCGGAGCACATCACCCGTGGAGATATGTCCCAATCCGTATTTCTCAATCAGCAAGTCGCTCTGCGTACCCTTACCTGAACCCGGTGCGCCAAAAATCACAATATTCTTCATCTCTTTACCTAAACTTGTTTTTGTTATATAGTTTTGTGTTGATTTCCTGATAAAACTTTAATTCCTGATAAACTAAAATGTCGTATCATAATTTATTCCACGAGAGTGTAGACTTCCTTCAGCCCCCTACCCTGCTGGTCGTAGTCCAGACCATAACCGAGCACAAAGTCATTTGGAATGCTGAACGCCACATATTCCATATCGAGCTCCACCTTCTGGCAGTCCGGCTTGTGGAACAGCGTACAGATATGCACCGACTCGGGATTACGGGTGCCAAGACTCTCAATCATACGCTTCATTGTGAGTCCGCTCTCCACTATGTCCTCCACAATTATTATGGTACGTCCCGTGAGATCTTCATTAATGCCCATCACCTCACGCACTTTTCCTGTAGATGTAGTTCCCTGATAAGAAGCAAGTTTCACAAACGAGATTTCACAGGGAATGGTTATCTCGCGCATCAAGTCGGCTGCAAAGATAAATGAGCCGTTAAGCACAGCAAGAAGCAGGGGATTTTTGCCAGCCATGTCCTTGCTTATCTTGTCTGCCACAACCTTTATCCTGTCTTTTATCTCTTCTTCGGAAATGAACGTTTTAAACGTCTTATCCTTCACTTTTATTATGCTCATAATGCAAAAAATAACAATTTTGGCACAAAATTACAAAAAAAACGCCAAAGTATAGCAATTGTTTAGCATTATTTTTGTATTTTTGCAGATATAATTTGAAAATTCACGACAATGAAGATATTAACGGCACAGCAAATACACGATTTGGACAAATATACAATAGAGCACGAACCGATAGAATCCATCGACCTGATGGAGCGCGCCGCTGCAGCAATGACCAATGAAATAAGAAACATGTTCAGTACTCAGACACCCTTCGTGGTGTTTGCAGGACCGGGCAACAACGGAGGCGATGCGCTTGCCGTGGCAAGAATGCTGGCAAACGACAACTACGACGTGAGCGTCTATCTGTTCAACATCCCCGGACACCAGCTCAGCGACGACTGCGAGACCAACCGCAAGCGCCTCTCGGAATGCAAACGGCTAAAGGCGTTTACAGAGGTGAAACAGGAGTTTGACCCGCCACAGCTTACAGCCGACATTGTGGTGATCGACGGTTTGTTCGGCTCGGGGCTCAACAAGACTCTTGCAGGAGGCTTTGCGTCATTGGTGAAATACATCAACGCCTCGCAGGCAAAGGTAGTGAGCATCGACATTCCCTCAGGACTGATGTCGGAGGACAACACCTACAATGTGAGGGCAAACATGATCAGGGCTGACGTTACACTCACTCTGCAACAAAAGAAACTGTCGTTCTACTTTGCCGAAAACCACGGCATCACCGGTGAGGTACGGACACTTGACATAGGACTGCACCCCAAAGGCATGGAAGAGATAACAAGCTCTTACAACATTCTGGAGGAAAGCGACATCTGCAGCCGGCTGATGACCCGCGATAAGTTTGCTCACAAGGGACAAATGGGAAGCGCACTGCTTGTGGCAGGAAGCAGCGGAATGTGTGGAGCAGCCACACTGGCGGCAAAGGCATGCTACAGGTCGGGAGCGGGAAAGGTGACTGTGCGCACGCCACGCCGCAACACGCAGATTCTGCAGATTGCTGTGCCTGAGGCAATAGTGAGCGCCGACATCAACGAGAACTTCTTCAGCGAACCTGCCGACACAGAGAATTTTGATGCGATGGGCATTGGACCAGGACTGGGGCAAACCAACGAGACGGCAATAGCACTTATTGCGCAGTTGAGAAGGGCGCAGTGTCCGATTGTAGCCGATGCCGATGCGCTCAACATCCTCGGCAACCGCAAGGCATGGATGCAGCAACTGCCAAAAGGCGTGATAATGACACCCCACCCCAAGGAATTCGACCGTATGCAGGGCAACAGCACCAACAGCTACGAGCGGTTGCAGAAGGCGCGCGACCTGGCGCGCCACATTCAGGGCTATATAATCCTGAAAGGACACTATTCGGCACTGTGCCTGCCCGACGGCAATGTGGAGTTCTGCCCCACAGGCAACGCAGGCATGGCTACTGCCGGCAGCGGCGACGTGCTCACAGGCATAATCACCGGACTGCTGGCAAGAGGCTATAAGCCCGCCGACGCAGCTGCCGTGGGAATGTACATCCACGGACTTGCAGGCGACATTGCAGCAAAGAAAACCGGAATGGAGAGCCTCATGGCAAGCGACATCATAGACTGTCTGCCGCAGGCGTTCATGACTCTCTATGCCAAGAAAGGAAAATAAGTTTCATACAATTCATAAAACTCATACAATTCATAACACTCCTAAAAAATAATTATGAAAAAGATTGTCACAGCAATACTTTTTACAGCTTTGGGCGCCAGTGCCGGAGCACAGACCGTGATTGAGAGATACACCGCAGGAGGACATCCCGAAGGCACGTTCTACTATCTGCCCAAGACAGCCCTGCGCATAAGCATTATGGTGGAGAAGACACAGTACACACCGGGCTCTATGTGCATGTATGCCGACAAATATCTGCGCATAAAGAACGTAAGGCAGACTGCCGACGTAAGCCACAAGGTGATAGGCATCAGGATATCTCCATACGCCGTGGCCGACACAGCAAAATGCTATACTGTGAAATACAACGGCAAGAGCGTGGGCACCAACATGCAGCTCAGCGAGGACGGCTGTCTGCTGGCGGTAAACACCGAGAACACCGTACCTGCACCGCCCACAGAATTCACACCGTCGCCCAAGCCGCAGCTGCCGTCGCCCAACAGCTATCTCAGCGAGGAGATTCTCTCTGCCGGCTCAACAGCCAAGATGGCACAGCTCATAGCACAGGACATCTACGACATAAGAGACAGCAAAAACCAGCTTACACGCGGGCAGGCTGACTTCATGCCCAAGGACGGAGAACAGCTGCGCCTCATGCTCGCACAGCTCACCGCTCAGGAAAACGCCATGGCAAGCATGTTCACAGGCACCGTGGAGCGCGACACTGTGGAGCATATCATCAACATCTGCCCCATGGAGGAAACCGGCAAGCAGATTCTATTCCGCCTGTCAAAGCAATTAGGCATGGTGGACAGCGACGACCTGTCGGGTACACCTTATTATATATATATAAAGAATCTGCACACCATAAAGCTGCCCGTTACCGACGGCAAGAAAAAGAAGTCGAAGGAGGAAGGCATCTATGTGAATGTGCCTGAGAAGATAAAGGTGACAGTGAGCGGCGGCAACAGCGAGCTATGTACAGCGGAACTGTATGCGGCACAGTTTGGATACACCGAGCTTATCAGCGGCGACCTGTTCAAGCGCAACACCACCAAGCTGCAACTCTTCCCGACAACAGGAAGCGTACAGAAGCTGGAAGCTGAGCAGCCCAAGTAAATCAACAATAATATCCAGAAATTAACCAGTAAGATTATTTTTGTTCATTGGTGGCATCGCCACAAAAAATATTTTATTAGTCATTACTGGTTAATTTTTGGACATTACTGTTCAAAATACTATTACAAATTACTTATTTTTATTCCTCGTCCAGTCTTTTATCCCATAGATAGTGCTGGGTATCCTTGGCTATCACCCCCGACAGCAACAGCAGCGACACAAGATTGGGCACTGCCATGAGTGCATTCATCACGTCGGCAATGTTCCACACAAGGTCGAGACTCATCACGCTGCCCACAAAACAAAGCACTATCCACGCCACACGGTAGAAGATTATGCTGCGCCTGCCGCCGAGATACTCCACGGCACGCTCGCCGTAATAGCTCCAGCCCAGAATGGTGGAGAAGGCAAAGGTGAGAATGCCAAACGTGAGTATCGGAGTGCCTACAAGCGGAATCATGCCGAAAGCCTCTTTGGTGAGCATGCCGCCGTCGTGATAGTCAATGTGAGGATAGGCTATGATGCTGGTTGTGATTACAAGTCCGGTGAGGGCGCATATCACCACCGTGTCCCAGAATGTGCCCGACGAGCTAACAAGTGCCTGGCGCACAGGATTCTTGGTACGGGCGGCAGCGGCAACGATGGGTGCCGACCCCATGCCCGACTCATTTGAGAACAGACCGCGGGCAATGCCATAGCGGGCACCGCACATCAGAGCCGTGCCCACGGCTCCTCCGGCAGTGGCTTTCAACGAAAATGCCTCGGAGACAATCAGCTTCAGGGCGGGCAGCACAAAGTGGACATTCACACACAGTATATACAGGCATCCAAGCACATAGCACAGTGCCATTACGGGTACCAATGCCGAACAGATGCGCGCGATGCTCCTCACACCGCCGATAATCACCACGCCTATCACGGTGGCTATAACCAGCCCCACAACAGTCTTGGTGGTCGACGGAGCCCACACACCAGCCATCAGCAGACTGATGTTCTCACTAATGGCATTTGCCTGCACGGTGTTGCCTATGCCGAACGCGGCAAGCGCCGTGAACAGTGCAAAGAGCACCGCCAGCCATTTCATGCCCAGTCCGCGCTCCAGCGCATACATCGGACCGCCTTGCATCCTGCCCCTATCGTTTTGCACCCGGTATTTTATTGCCAACAGCCCTTCACCGTATTTTGTGGCTATGCCAAACACTCCCGTGAGCCAGCACCACAGCACCGCGCCGGGACCTCCCAGCGATATTGCCGTGGCTACGCCTACAATGTTGCCCGTGCCTATGGTGGCGGCAAGCGAGGTGGCAAGAGCGGCAAACTGGCTCACGTCGCCCGACGTGCCCTTGTCGCGCCTCACGCTGAGTTTTATTGCGGTGAATATCTTGCGCTGAGGAAATTTCAGACGTAATGTGAGATAGATGTGGGTGCCGAGCAGCAGAATTATCATGGGCCAGCCCCACACAAAGTCGCTGATGGCAGAAATTACAGACTGTACGTTCATAAAAATATGATAATTTGTAACGCTAAATATTATTTTCGGGCACAAAGTTACAAACTTTTTCGCTATTCTGCAACATTTTGCTTATATTTATCACGATATGGCAAAAATAAAGATTAAATTTCGTGCCTCTTCTGTCGGAATGAAGGAGGGCACACTCTATTTTCAGGTGATACATAAACGGGTGGCAAGACAAATCCACACGGAGTATAAACTTTATCCTTCAGAATGGGACGCGGTGCATTCGGATATAATAATGCCGCCCTACGCCGCCCCACAGCGTTACAGCTACCTGCAGTCTTTGCGTGACACTCTGAAGGCTGACAAAAAGAAGCTCCAGTCAGTCATTGCGCGGCTGGAAAAGGAAACACAGACTTACACCGCGGACAAAGTGGTGGAATATTACCGTGAGGGCAAAGTGCTGCAAGGGTTTATCGCCTACACCGCGGAACTTAGCAACCGGCTTCACAGCATCGGGAAAACACGCATGGCTGACAGATACACCACAACCGTCAACAGCCTGCGGCGCTATCTGAACGGAAACGACATACCGATAGAGGAAATGGACGGTACACTGATGCAAGGCTATGAGCAGTGGCTCAAAGAACAGGGACTGTGCAGAAACACCACCTCTTTCTATATGCGCAACCTGCGGACCATCTACAACCACGCCGTGGAAGATACCGACACAGTGTCATCCAACCCGTTCAAACATGTCTACACGGGAATAGACAAGACCGTAAAACGCGCCATACCGATGGAAACCATCAGACAACTGAAACAGCTTGACCTTAGCCTTAATCCCCGCATGGACTTTGCAAGAGATATGTTCCTGTTCAGTTTCTATACCCGCGGAATGTCATTCATCGATATGGTGAATCTAAGGAAAAAAGACCTGAAAGGCGGCATACTGAGCTATCACCGGCAAAAGACATCGCAACTGCTGCACATCAAATGGGAAGCACCAATGCAGGAAATCGTTGCAAAATATCCCACGGGAAACTCTTCCTATCTGCTGCCCATCGCCTGCGACATAAACAATAACATAGACCACAAATTCATGCGAATCTATAAGAATGCCTACAACCGCATTAACAAACAGCTGAAAAAATTAGGGGAAATGCTTGGACTCCCCATTCCGCTTACCACTTACGTGGCACGCCATGCATGGGCAAGTATAGCTAAAAGCGAAAATATACCTATATCCACCATCAGTGAGGCTTTGGGGCATGATTCAGAAAAAACAACCATGATTTATCTTGCATCTTTAGACTCGTCAGGAGTTGACAAAGCAAACAATCTTATCATAAGCCTGATATAAATAATATACTCATATATAATTGTTGAGCATATTGGCGTTTCTCTCTTTAAGAGAAACATTTCAGGGTGCAAAATTATGAAAAATATTGCAAATCACCAAATTATTTGAAAACTTTTTGTTTTGGATATAAAAAAAGTTGATATTTATCTATCATTTGTTGAGCAAAAAACTGATATGTAACAGAAGATACCTATAAATCAAAAAAATAGATAGAAAGCGTTTCTCTTAAAGAGAGAGCCCTATTCTGCATACCATTTAATGGCATATTTAGATAAGAAAGCGTTTCTCTTAAAGAGAGAATCATCTTCTGCCACTCTAAAATTGCATGTGATGTGTCAGCAAAACAGGGCATATTAAGATAAGGCAGAATAAAACAAGGAAAATGACAATAAAAGTCACAAATCAAACGAATCCACTGAAAGACAGACAGATACACAAATCTGGATGAACTATGAGTATGTTCATTTCACAACATTTGGCAATGTATGATAAAACGAACAAACAATGGAAAAAGATGAAGAACAATGGTATGTCATGCGTGCTTATAAGAACGAGACAAAAGCAGAAAAGCATCTTTCCGGTAAGTATGGCTTGAAGCATTTCATACCCAAAGAGCAGGCAATGCGCACATGCAACGGCAAAAAAGTCATCTGCACAGTACCGGTCATTCATAGTTTGGTGTTTGTTTACGCTGCCCATAAGCAGATTGTCGCATTCAAAAAGGAAATCTACAACGACCTGCAGTTTGTTATATGGAAACACAAGCACAATGACAACACTCACTATCTCACTGTGCCCAATGAACAGATGAACAATTTCATAGGAGTGTGTGAGCAAAAAGAGAAAGAAGTGACGTTCTACAGACCTGACCAGATAAACATAGAAAAAGGGAAAAAGGTAAGAGTACACGGCGGAACATTCGACAAGTTGGAAGGCATATACGTAAAGGTTGCCAAAAAGCGCAACAAGCAGTTTGTGGTAATCATTCCCGAAATATTGGCTGCCTCCACAACTGTAGACCCGGAATATTTGGAAATCATAAATTAAAAAAACATGAGTACGATTTGGATTGTCAACCTATTGTCTGTATTCTTTTTGTGTATATTTTTCGCAGGAATAGTCATACCGCAGATTCTCCTCATTGCATTCCGCAGAAGACTGTTCGACGAGCCTAATGAGAGAAAAATACACCATTGTGTAGTGCCGCGACTGGGCGGCATAGCGTTCAAGCCCGTGGTGTTCTTCTCCTTCGCCCTACTGCTGGCTGTCAATGTCTCAGCGGGGCACTATGAGCTTCTCAACGCCATCGGCATGGAGACACAGCCTTTAACCTATGCTTTCTGCGCCATTCTCATGCTGTATCTTGTCGGCATTGCCGACGATCTGATAGGTGTGCGCTACCGCGCCAAGTTCTTCATTCAGATAGTCTGTGGAGTAATGCTGATTGCCGGTGGTGTGTCATTGTCCGATCTGCACGGCATGTTCTTCATCCACCGTCTGCCAGAATGGGCAAGCATACCCCTGACCATCTTCGCCACTGTGTTCATAATCAACGCCATCAATCTCATTGACGGCATCGACGGGCTTGCCTCCGGTCTGTGCAGCATTGCATTTCTGTTCTATGGGCTTACGTTTGTCCATTTCCATCAGTACATCTACGCCATGCTTTCGTTTGCCACTCTCGGAGTACTTATACCTTTCTATTATTATAATGTGTTCGGAAAGGCAGAGAAAGGACGCAAGATTTTCATGGGCGACACAGGCAGTCTTACAATAGGCATCATGCTATGTTTTCTCAGCATACATATTTTGCATATATCAGACGGAGAATCCACAAATCAGACAAATCCATTTGTCCTGGCATTCGCCCCACTGCTGGTTCCATGTCTTGATGTGGTAAGAGTATATATTCACCGTGTACGCACCGGCAAAAACCCTTTCCTGCCCGACAAGAGCCACATTCACCATAAACTGCTCGCCTTGGGACTGCATCAGCGCACGGCAATGATCACCATTGTACTGGCATCCACACTCCTTACACTGCTCAACATCGGACTTTCAGCACACATTGACATAACATTTCTGCTATGTATTGACGTATTGGTTTGGATAGTCGCAAATACAATAATAGACCAGAATCAGTATTTTCAGAAAAACAAACTATAGATACAATAAAAATGAGATTTTGCAAAATTTTATCACTAACCGTCACGGTGCTGCTTGCAGCATCGTGCTCCACCCCTAAGGGAATCACCTATTTCCAGGACCTGCGTCCGGGCATAACAGAACAGTCGGTCACAGACCCTGTGGAAATCACGGTGCGCCCCAAGGACAAGCTGTCAATCCTGGTGAACTGTCAGGACCCAAAACTGACCAATCTGTTCAACCTGCCCATCCTGTCACAGCAGATAGGACAGGAAAACAATGGCTCCGGCACTAGCCGCGGACTGTCGGGCTACACCGTAGACTCCGGCGGATTCATCAACTTCCCCGTGTTGGGAAAAGTAAAGGTGGAGGGTATGACCCGCGAGCAGATAGCCAGTCACCTCACCCGGCTGCTGAAGGAGAATGAGCTGGCAAAGGAGCCCGTGATTACCGTGGAGTTCATGAATCTCTTCGTGTCGGTATTGGGTGAGGTGAACAAGGTGGGCAGAGTCAACATCGACCGCGACAACCTCACCATTCTCGATGCCATCAGCGAGGCTGGCGACCTGACAATCTTTGGCAAGCGCGAGAAGGTGCTGGTGCTGCGCCAGGAAAACGGCGTGCAACGTGTATATGGCGTCAACCTCTGCTCCGCCGACCATATCTACACCTCGCCGGTGTATTATCTGCAGCAGGGCGACGTGATATATGTGGAGCCTAACGACACCAAGGCACGCCAGTCTACCGTGAACGGCAACAACGTCCGCACCACCTCTTTCTGGATTTCACTGGCATCGCTGATCACATCTATAGCAGTGCTCATAGCAAAATAGATAAAAAAACATGTCAACAATACAAAGGAACACCCCTGCTCAGAACCAGCAGGACTTCATACGCATACAGGATCTTTTCTACCTCTGCCTTGGCAGGTGGTACTGGTTTGTGCTTTCGCTTGCAGTATGTATCGGGGCGGCAGTGGCTTATCTGCTGACAACACCTCCCGTGTACACACGCTCGGCATCGATTCTCATCAAGGACGACTCCAAAGGCAAGTCGGCAAATTCCGAAATAGAATCCTTTGCCGACTTCGGAATGTTTACCACAAGCACCAATGTGAACAATGAGATGGGAACCCTGCAGTCGCCCGATCTCATGCGCGAGGTGGTGGCGAGGCTCCATCTTGAAATGACATATCTTGTGGAAGGACGTTTCCATAAGAATACCATCTACGGCGACCAGCTGCCCGTGACGGTAACGCTTGCCGACCTTCCCGACAACGAGTCGGCATCGTTCCTGCTGCATATCGACAAGGCTGGGCAATATACCGTCAGCGACATCACGCGCAACGGCGCATCCGCTGACGGAACGCTAAGGGCAAAACTGGGAGCCACCGTTAAAAGCCCGTTAGGCAAGATTGCCGTCACGCCAACAGGACACTACCGTAAGGGACAGGAGGCAGACATAGAGGTTCACCGCTCCACCGTGAAGGATGCCATAAGCAACGCCTCCACACGTCTCGCCATAGCGCAGAGCGACGAGAAGTCGAACATCATATCCCTGTCATTCCAGGATGTAAGCATCCAGCGTGCCGAGGAGGTGCTCAACACTCTTATCGCAGTGTACAACGAGAACTGGGTGAAGGACAAGAACCAGATTGCCGTAAGCACCTCGATGTTCATCAACGAGCGTCTCGGAGTGATTGAGGGCGAGCTTGGAAACGTGGACAACGACATTTCGTCATACAAGAGCGCCCACCTGCTGCCCGACGTGCAGGCTGCCGCCAACATGTACATGACACAGGCTAACGAGGCTCACGCCGCCATCAAGGACCTGAACAACCAGGCGTACATGGCGCGCCACATACGCAGCTACCTCAGCAGTGAGGCTAACCGCCAGCAGCTTCTGCCTGCCAACTCGGGCATTGACAATCCCAACATCGCGGCACAGATAACGGCATACAACAACCAGCTGCTCGAACGCAACAACCTCGTGGCAAACAGCAGCGAGAAAAACCCGCTTGCCGTGGAGATGGACGCATCGCTCGCAGCCATGCGCAAGGCTCTGCTGACATCCATCGACAACCAGCTGGTGGCTATCAACTCGCAGATAGCATCGCAGCAGAGCTACGGCGGACAGGCTACCTCGCGCATTGCATCCAACCCCAAGCAGGCAAAATACCTGCTCAGCGTGGAGCGCCAGCAGAAGGTGAAGGAGTCGCTCTATCTCTATCTGCTCCAGAAACGTGAGGAAAACGAGCTGTCGCAGGCATTCACAGCCTACAACACCCGCATCATCACCACACCGGGCGGAAGCATGATGCCCACAGCCCCCGTGAAAAAGAACATCCTCCTGGTGGCGTTTGCGCTGGGACTGCTCATACCTGTGGTCATCATCTTCATGCGCGAGAACATGAACACCGTGGTGCGCGGCAGAAAAGACCTCGAAACGCTCACCATACCGTTTGTGGGCGAACTGCCGTTTGCCTTCCGCAAGAAGAAAGGACTCTTCTCACGCCGTAAGAATACGGAGGAGAAAGCTGCGGTGGTGGTCAAGGAGAAAAGCCGCAATGTCATCAACGAGGCATTCCGCGTGGTACGTACAAATCTAGAATTTGTTGTGGGAAAGGCTGACGGCGCACGCATCATCATGCTCACCTCAGCCAATCCCGGCAGCGGAAAGACATTCATAACATACAACCTCGCAAAGAGCCTTGCCATCAAGGACAAGCGCGTGCTCGCCATCGACCTCGACCTGCGCAAGGGCTCGCTCAGCGAATATGTGGATAAGCCAAAGCCCGGCATATCCGACTTCCTTGCAGGACAGGTGGGCAGCGTGGCGGAAATCATCTACCGTACTGCCGACGACGGTGCCGCACCGGACATCATTCCCGTAGGCACCATACCTCCCAACCCCACGGAGCTGCTCTTCGCCGAGCGGCTGCAACGGCTGTTGGAACACCTGCGCAAGGAGTACGACTATATCTTCATCGACTGTCCTCCGGTGGAGATTGTTGCCGATGCCGCCATCATAAGCAAACTGGCGGACGTCACGCTGTTCATCATCCGTGCCGGACTGCTCGACCGCAGCATGCTGCCCGAAATAGAGAAGTTCTACACCGGCAAGAAGTACAAGAACATGTCTGTAATCCTCAACGGCACCGACGGAGGCTCAGGACGCTACGGCTACAAATACGGTTATAAATACGGTTATAAATATGGCTACCATTACGGTTATGGGAAAAATGATGAATAATTACGAATTACAAATTTTGAATTACGAATTATTCTCGCTTCGCTGCGATTAAAAATTATTTATTTATAAATTGGAGCGTTAATTTGCCCCTCACAATTCATAACTCAATAATTATTCATCGGCGTTAGCCGACAATTCGTAATTCAAAACTCGTAATTCATAATTAAAAAATGTTTTTCTTCAACAGACACACAACCATAGCCGACAGCGGCATGTTGCAAGGCTATACCGACTGGCACAGCCATCTGCTGCCGGGCGTGGACGACGGGGCACAGACCATGGACGAGACCCTGCAGATACTCGAGTCATACGAATGGCTGGGCATAAGGAGAGTGTGGCTCACACCGCACATCATGGAAGACATGCCCAACAGAACGGCAGACCTGAGAGAACGGTTCCGCGAGCTGCGTTCTGTATATCGGGGCAGCGTAATCCTAAACCTTGCCGCCGAGAACATGCTCGACAACCTGTTTGAGGAGAGGCTGGAAAAAGGCGACCTGCTGCCGTTGGGAAAATACGGTGAGTATCTGCTGGTGGAGACATCCTACTTCAACCCTCCCATGGGGTTGACCAACATCATGCTCCGCATCAAGGCAAAAGGATATACTCCCGTGCTGGCACATCCCGAACGCTACGCATACATGAACATAGAAGATTACCACAGACTGAAAGCCATGGGAGTAAAGTTTCAGATGAACCTGCCCTCCATTGCCGGAATGTACGGTCCGCCAGTGAAAAAGAAGGCGGAATGGATGCTGAAGAACAATCTTTGCGACATGACGGGCAGTGACACCCACAGTCTCAAGATTTGGGAAACAACCATCGTGAGGAGCGTTGCAAAGAAAAGCTTGAATAGTGTTCAGTGTTCGGCGTTCAGTGTTTAATTGGCTGCGTATAAAACTCAACTGAACACCGAACACTAAACACTGAACACTATTTAAATTCAGAAAGCCACTTCCTGACATCGAAGCATGGACAGGCTTTCTTGACCCAAGGCAGGTCGCGGTGACCGATAATCTCGGCTTCAGGATAGTCCATGCAGAGGCTCACAAGGAGCTCGTGCATGGTTGCCTTCTGTGCCTCGGTGCGGGTGTCGGCAGGGTGACCGTTGCTGTCCAGTCCGCCTTCATAACAGATGCCGATGCTGTGGGCGTTGTAGCGGAGGGCATGGGCACCGGGCTGACTCTCGGGACGACCGGGATAGAGCATGCCGTCGCGGGTGATGTAATAGTGATAGCCTACGGAGCGGAAGCCACGCGCCTTGTGGCATGCCTGAAGGTCCTCAAAGGTAAAGCTGCGGTCGGCACGGGTTGCCGAGCAGTGAATGATGATAAGGTTGATTTTACGCATTGTAATAATGTTTTTAAAGGTTACTTACGATTGCGGCATTGGTGCCGAGGGTTGTCAGCAGTGCTGTGAGCACTGTAATGGCAAACTGGAGGATGGTCTTCCAAGTGTCTTTTTTCATTGTTGACATAAAATATTAATTATTAAGGTTAAAAAATAATGTGGAGTGTTTCGGTCGGGAGTCCTTATATGGCTGTGATATGGATGTTGTAATCATTCGCAATGATGAATCTGTTTTGCCATAGGTGCTCCCCGGAACCGATAACTAATCACTAAACACTGAACACTAAACACTGATTAAAGTCCGCTGCCGCCGGTGCCCGGGTCTTCGGGAGTATCCGGTGTATCCTCCGCACGGCGGGGGCTGACATAGTCGGGACTCTCCACGAGCGTGGCACCCTTGAGGTTGTCGATGGTGAACTCACCCGTGGCGCGGGCGTTGAGGTGAACGTTGGTGATGTTCTTAGCCACGGTCCACTCCTTCGGGTCGCTCTCGCCCTTCGACTTCACCTTGAGCGAGAAGATGGCGAGGTCGTTGATCTTCACCTTGCGGCCCTGGAGAACCATCTCCTTGATGCACGCCACCATGTCGGTGAGGATGCCCTTGATGAGACCCTTCGAGAACGGGCTGTTGTGCTTCGACATGTGCTCCGACAGGTCGTCGAGCTCCATCGTCGGCTGCTCGTGCTTAACCGAGCCGTACCACAGTTTCTCACCTGCAACCTTCGGGTTGCGCAGCTGGATCAATTGAAATTTTAATGACATAACTTCTAATAGGTTTTGAATTGTTAATAATGATGATGAATATGTACCCTCCCATTTCGCGGAGCTGAACGATACGTTTGCGCGCGTGAACGATTCGTTGGCAACTCTGAACGATACGTTTTGAGTTCGCATTGTGATTCCGCTGATGACAAAGCTGGTGCAAGCCGAGTGCAATCAAATTCATTTGAATTGCCGAGGCGAAGCCCAGGTTCGCAATATGAATCCTCTGATTCATATTGCAAAGGTACGAAATTTTGAAATGCCAACTCATAGTTCCTGCTATTTCATCATAGTTTCTCATACATTCTCATAGAAAAAATTACGGTTCGCCCAAATGAAGGAATATATACGACACCTGGAGGGGATTAAACTCCCTCGTGTATTTGGTGTATCCGCTCTGCGTGAGCTGCTGCAGGAGCGGCTTGCAGCGCATTATCCAGCGCACGAGGTGGGCACTTGCCACCACTGGTGACGAATCGGGAAAGTAGAGCATGGCAAGCTCCTGCTTGCTGTAGGATTTGATGTCCATTGTTGTGAGATTTTATTAAGTTTTTCCTTGTGTGGTCTGCCACGTTGCCACGTTTGCCACGTTGTTTCGGACTCTCCCTATACGCGCAGGAAAAAAATCTCATCGAAAATATTTTTCCTGCCCGCGCGTATAGGGTTTAAGAAATCCCGATACAAACGTGGCAACGTGGCAGAACGTGACTGCCTGTTACTGTTCATGCGGAACGTTTTTAAGATACAGGCGGATGTCCTCGGCGGTGCGCTCCATCACCCAGTAGCCGCGCACGTTGTTGCACCGTGCCGGCTCAAAGCCCAGGTCTCTGAACGCCTTGGAGACACGCGTTGCACTGAGCTTCTGGGCAATGCCCGTGCCGATGACCTGCATCGCACGGCTGGCAGTCATGAATGTCGGTGTCTCGCCCTCGTTGGGACGGCGGAAGTAAAGGCTCACAAGCTCAAGCTCCATGTTGGGGCTCTCGAAATTAGCGTTATGACCGTTCTGAATCTTTATCTCCTCAGCCGAGAAGTAGTAGCGGAAACCGCTGAGAAGCAAGGCATACACCTGACTGTAGATGCCCTCGTAGTTGGGCTGATGCTCGCGCAGCGAGATGATGCTGTCCACCTCGAAGGGCATCCAGCGGCGGTTGCCCGTGGGATCGGTGAGAAACTGCGGATTGTTGCCCGTGCCGCAGAAGGACGCAATGTGCGGGCGGTGCTCGGCGTAGCGGGCATAAGGCTCGCGCTCGTCAATATGCTCCATGGTCACAATGCCCTTCAGCCGGTTGAGGTCGGCAGGAAGCATGCAGTCGAGCTCCTCATAGCACATCAGGGCATAGCGCGAGAGGTAGACCATCTCGTCGCGGGTGGTGCGGTTGACGTTCACCTTAATGTAAAAATAATTCCGAAGCTCAGGAGGCAGCAGATAGTTGAACCACGTAGTCTTGTAGGCACCCTGCTCGCCAATCAATACCAGTATGACATGGTTGACGGTGTGGCTGCCAATCCACGACGCCACCATAGCCACAAGCCACTTGCGGAGCACCTCGCAGAAGGAGAGCGCGTCATTGCCCTTGACCCTAACCGTGGCGGCAAGGTCGGCAATATAGTCATGGTCGCCCTCCTGCCACTTCGGCAAGCGTTCAAGATAATGCAGAAAGGGATTGAAGAGCGGCGTCCAGGCACTGTTCACCACACTGTCGATATCGGCCTTGCGCACCCTGAAATGTTGTGCCAGGTCAGCCCAGAGAGTATTGAGAGTGCGGTCTGCAAAGGGTTTCCAGCATTCCTCCCCGTCAGCGGCACTGGTGTCGAAAAACTCTATCCGTCCGCTGATGACGTTCTGCCTTATCTGTATGCTGCGTCTGAGAAAATTCTTGATGTCGTCCACAGTGGCGTATGGCAGTCCCTTGCCGCCGTCACCGCTGCCGGCTCCGGAGAAGCACGACCGTATCACCTGCCCGGTGTCGGCGTAATCGCTAAACTGAGCCTTTGCCCACTCAATGCACGCCGCCATCTTATAGCGCCTGGCGGCAAGCATATATCCCGTGCGCATCACATACTCGTTGTGGCTGCCGGGAGCATATACGATGCCCTCAGCCTCCAGGCACGGTTTGATATGATTGTCATAGAAATTCGCAATACGCTGCTCCAGCTTTGCCTCACGCCCCACCGATATGGAATGGCTGTGTGCCGTATCAATCTCGGCAGCCGTGAACGGTGTTGCGGCAGGATTGAAAAATACCTCGGGGTCGTGGGCAAGACCCGACAGTCGGCCCACGTTCTTGCACTGGCGGTCGGGCTCCGCGCCCAGCAGCCGCTCATAGTAGTCGTTGCCCGTGGCAAACGCCTTGGGATAGAGTGCGATGCGCAGCTTCAGACCGTACTCCTCATGAGCCTCATACCTGAAGATGATGCGCAGCCCACGGCCGCTGATGGTGACATAGCACAACAGCGTGTGAGAATCAGCCACAGCCGCCCGGCGTATGGCGTCGAGCCGCTCAGGGGGCACGTGGTCGAGGTCGACGAGCGACAGCCCCGTCATGGCGGTGATGTGCTCCCTCGCCTTGCCGCCGCTGAACGTTGCCGCCACGGCAAACAGAGGGCTTTCTCCCTTGATTGTCTTACTGCCGTCCTTACGGTAGAGGGCGGTGATTTGTGCGAGGCTCTGGTCGGTGCGGATATACTCCGCCATCGCCTCCAGTGTGGAACTCTCGGGCTTCTTGCTCCTGAAGTTCCTGAAACAGCTAATTTCCATAGCTTGATATTGTTTTTAAAATTACTAAAATTTGGCTACGGGAGCCAATCATGCACCATGCATTATTTTTACGGTGTAAAGGTAATGAAAATAAACGGATTACGCAAATCCGGCTATAAGCAACATGTTGCTCAAAAGCATCGATTTTACAACATACATTAACAATAAAAAACGTATTTAAATGAACACATCAAAAAAAAGAGTCCCAAGACGGCAGTGTTCCCCAATCTCGCAGCCTTCGTGGCTGCCACAGTAAATAACCACAAAGCCCGGGGAGCCCGTGCCGGAGCCATCGCCATGAAGCAGTTTCACCTGTACGGCAAGGAACGCAAAAAAATTTTCGGGCGACATGCTCAACGGCATGCAGCTGTGCAGCCTGATACGCTTCATCGGGTCGCTTGCCTCCAACAGGAAAGAGATGTACAGGCTGCTCACCGCCATGCACGATGCCATGATTAAGGACTGCATCGAGCACTATTCCTGCGGAGACGGAGCGGCTGAAGAGACTGACGCCGCCGGCAGCACCGAGGAGCAGTGGATAGAAAAGGCAAGGAGCCGCGGAGTGAAAGATGTGAGGTGACGGCAAGCGGGAAAATTTACATCAAAAACTATAAAAAAACATATTTTTCTTGCATATATTAAAAAAAATCCGTACATTTGCAGTCAAATATAAACAAATGAACACAATAAAGATATTCATATATAAACATCAAGGATGGATAATATCCATAGCATGGATGACGCTCCTTTCAATGTTTACCTAATACTGATTTGGTGTGTACTTTATTAAAACCCGACACATCATTTCTGAATGTATATGGAGAAGCACAGATGCATATTGTATCGCTTCTGGTAAACATCGGATTGTTATTCATGCTGATATTTGACTTTATGGGAACCGGGAAAGAGTTTTCTTATAAGGAAATCATTGCGATAATGAGTGCAGTCATTATGTCGGTTATCATATTGGGATTGTCCAAGTTACATGCACAAGGCGAAATACATCATTATGTAGCTTTTATCCAAAGTCCAACATTGCTATATACAGTACATGGACTTTTCCTTGCGGTATTAACCTGGTTAAAATACAAATCAATAGAAAAAGAGTGCGCGGTTGAAAGTTGCATAGTGAAAAAAGAATTTCAGGTATGGAAATAGTATTTTTTATTATAATAATTGCTGCCCTATCATTATACGGTCTCGGTAAGAAATGCAGTATGGCTACAGACAACGTAGGGTGCGTGGAAGCTGGTGCCACTGATTCTGCGTGCGCAGAAGAGCTTTCCCAATTATCACATCGCGAAAAACGTAAAATCATATATGACAGCAATAATCGCCCAATAGACACAAGGGACTATTTGAGAGTTGTCGTAAGCGGGAATTGCCTGTCTCCAACAGGAATTACCAATCGCAGTCAGCTTTTGGTGTATCGTTTTAAAGATGAGAACGAGAAATCTGAAATAAAGTCTGGAGATATCCTTATGATACACCTCAAGAGCAAAAACATTGACAAGGTCAGGGTGTTTGACAGGATGCGTGATGACGGAAAAATGGACACATACCGCTACTCTGATAATGGCGAAAAAATAATGTCCTCAAGACCTCATGACCTGCAGAGTGTGGTGGGTGTTGTAAAGTATCTGCTGTGATTAAGCAAAAGCAAGAACGCAAGCGAATTATAGGAGCATCACAAAAGATAGTATTTCTTATTTCGAATATTATATATAAGTGGAGAATATACGACAATGAGCCGTAAATCAACATATAGGAATAGTACATTCAACATACCGTCGAATCGTAACCTATGGCATTCTCTTGGTGAATTTGATGCTTTGGTAGAATATCAAGAAGTAGCAAGCAGAAACTATCTTGATGCTTTTAATGTCACTAAAGAAACATTTCGAGACTATTTAATACGCACATCTAGTGCTGTCGGTATCTATTTGAATGACATAACACTTGATAATTTTAAACAAGTTCAGCATCAAGGGTATCTTGTTTTTCCTAATGCCAGTTTTGATGAATTTATATCAGCTTATGTGAAAGATGTGAAATTCTTGGTCACTCCTGGTTTTGAATTAAGCAATAATAATGATGAATGCAAGTTCGACAGGCTTCTTAATGCACTTTCAGTAATTGGTATTACTCCTAAAATTGATGATGCCAAAGTGAAACTGTATCATTATTACCGCTTATTACGAAACGATATTGCTCACCGATTGAACAAGGATTATGCGAAAGAATATGATTTAATTGATTGTCCTACAATTCAGTCTTTTTATCCGACTTTAGGATTACCCATGCCCAAAAATAAATTGGATTTTGATGATTTCATCTTATGTACCGCTAATATTAAAAATATCGCAGACATATTAACACTAAGTATTTTCCCACATATAGACTGGAAGAAAGTAATATTAGAGAAGAAAGAACAAATTATTCCTCGATATTCACGATTCATACATGAGAAGCGTCCTATACGGCTTCGTATTTACATAAAAAATTGTGTTGCCGCCCGATATGGTATTCGGCTTTCAGAAACAATTGTTGAAGAAATTGCAGGTTCATTAGAATAATGGTAGTTCATCCCCCTTCAGGACAGACAAATTCAACTTGGCTGTGCTGAAGGGGAAGGTCGGAGTTCGATTCTCCGATGGACCACAAGACACATATAACTTCAATTAATATTATAAAATTATTATCGTTAATTTGTAAGCATTCAATTCTAACTTTGTTAACCGCTGGCTTGCAACAAGTGACAGATAACATCTGCCGCCCTATCTTTCACACCCATTTCTAAGCCGTTACCGTCAGGATGCATGACGATTGCATGCTGACGGAGGATAGAATACAGATTTTTGCGGAAACAGAAAAATATACATACGTTAATAAAACACGTTAACAACCAAAATCATGGATAATAACATAAAAATTGCCGTAGCCGGAACGGGCTATGTCGGGATGAGTATTGCCACTCTGTTGGCACAGCATCATCAAGTGACAGCCGTAGATGTGATACCTGAAAAGGTGGAGAAAATCAACAATCGTATTTCACCCATACAGGATGAATACATAGAGAAATATCTGGCTGAGAAAGAATTGAACCTTACAGCAACCCTAAATGGCGCAGCAGCCTATCGCGATGCCGACTTCGTGGTGATTGCCGCCCCAACCAACTATGACCCGGTGAAGAACTTCTTCGATACTCATCATATCGAGGATGTCATAGACTTAGTGTTGGAGGTGAATCCTGACGCCGTAATGGTCATCAAGAGCACTATTCCCGTGGGCTATACCCGTAGTCTCTATGTAAAATACGCTGATAAGGGAGTGAAAAAGTTCAACCTGCTCTTCTCGCCGGAGTTCCTGCGAGAGAGTAAGGCTTTGTATGATAACCTCTACCCCAGCCGCATCATCGTGGGCTATCCTAAAATAGTTGACCGTGAGGACTTCATGGAGGAGAATGAGGCTATTCTGAAAGTGACCGACATCGCCAAGATGGAGGAAGCCGCCAGAACGTTCGCCGCTTTACTCCAAGAAGGCGCTGTCAAGCCGAATATCGACACCCTGTTCATGGGCATGAAAGAGGCAGAGGCTGTGAAACTCTTTGCCAACACATATCTTGCCCTTCGAGTAAGCTACTTCAACGAATTAGACACATACGCAGAAATGAAAGGATTGGATACACAGGCCATCATCAACGGGGTAAGCCTTGACCCACGTATCGGTACCCACTACAATAACCCTTCATTTGGTTACGGCGGCTATTGTCTGCCAAAGGACACTAAGCAGCTTTTGGCAAACTATAAGAATGTGCCCGAAAATCTGATTGAGGCTATCGTTGAGAGTAACCGCACCCGTAAGGATTTCATTGCTGATCGGGTACTGAAGATGACTGGATGGTACGCTTACTCTGACAACAATCAATACAATTTAATTCAAAATTCCAAACTCCAAACTTCAAATTGTGTCATAGGCATCTATCGCCTGACAATGAAATCGAACTCGGATAATTTCCGCCAGTCCTCCATTCAAGGTGTGATGAAACGCATCAAAGCCAAAGGTGCGGAAGTGATTATCTATGAGCCCACACTCGCAGATGGCAGCACGTTCTTCGGCAGCAAGGTTGTAAACAGTCTGGATGAGTTCAAGCAACAGTGTGATGCAATTATTGCCAACCGCTATGATGCTTGTTTGGATGATGTAAAGGAAAAGGTTTATACAAGGGATATATTTAGGAGGGATTGATTGAAATATTTTTACACTCTAAATGGATTAATTGAAAAGTGTACTGGAATGGTATATTTATATGCTTTTTATATTCTGGCTTTTTTATACTTCCATTTCTTTATCCCCATAAAAAGCTATAAATTATATGACTAAGAGATTAACTAGTAATTAACGGCAAAATAACTTTATAAATTATGTGGAACAGCAACTATATCATTAAATTTGAATTAGGAACAGGAATCGTCAAAGCCGCCAATTCGCCTGATACCCGCAACATGTTCATTAAAATGTTCGGGAATACACCTAAGGATGACGCAATGCTTATCATCGAAGGTACAGGACATGTACGGAACAAGTTAGCAAACATAGGCATTACATTACCCAGTGTGCAGTTTACCGACAACAGCACACTAGGACTGAATGAATTTATATGCTATTGGGGCATAGAAAAAGGACATTATTCCATAACCCACTTAAACGATTTATTTGATTTCATAAGAAACAAGGCATTGGAATATGCCAAGGACGAGACTGATATGTTTCAGAAAGCATTAGCAGCCGTCGGTAAAGACCATAACCAGCAGGCATACGATGCTTATAGGAAATTATATTACAAAGCCCGCCTGAAAGACGACTTCTACAGTAGTGCACGTGCACTTACGGAAGTGTCGGCTATTATAGCATGCAATAACGACCTCGACTTTGCCTGCCAACTTGCCTCCGTAGCTGTACAATATGCAGAGTCATACAACATTGTTGACAAAAACCTGAAATGCCAGACTTACCTGAATATGGCTTCCATACTGAAAGCCTATAACCACAGAATGGCTATTGACTATTTCATGAAATGCGCCCAAACCGCATACCAGTCAGACAACTCGCCATTCATGTTCTTTGCATTGTTGGGCTTGGCTGAGACACACATGCTAACGGGAAACGTTCGCGAAGCCATAACGAGTTATGAGCATTCGCTCGCCCTTGTCAAGGATACGGAAACTACTCTCACCATACAAAAGAAGATGATTTGCTTATACAAAAACCTGGTTGACCAAAGCAAGCAGATTGTTGCGGACAAAGAGAAAAAATCAGAAATCCGTGACATTTTAAATTCTATTGTCAAAGACGTTTGCAAGAATTTATGTATATCGGCGATATTTAAGGTTTTTAATCTCCAGGGGGGTGGAGCCATCATATCAATCGGCACCAAGTATCTTATTGAAAGGAATATTTTCAATTCACCTACTGTTATCGGTGAGAAAAACATCATAAATTAGACACAGAATGAGCACCATAGAAATAAAAGGCAATACGATTAACGGAACAACGGTTATCGGCAATAATAATGTCGTCAACCTGTCTCCCCACCGCAAAAACGAGTTTCAGCAGAAGCTAGTACAACATACAGAATACGGCGCACAGTTAAATGAACATGTAGATTCAGTAAAGGCTGACAAACGAAATGTATGCGACCACACTGTTTTTATCAGTTATTCGTGGGACAATGACGAGCATCGCCAGTGGGTTGGTAAACTTGCCAAAGATCTGATTTCAAAAAACATCCATGTCATCTATGACCAGAATATCCCTTTGGGCACACCGTTACCTAAATTTATGAACGATGGCATACGTAACGCAGACAGAGTTCTTATCATCGGGTCTCCCAATTATCTGCAAAGAAGTAAAGCAAAGGGAGCAGGTTGCCTGTTTGAAGACTGTATTGTAACCGAAGAGATATTCAAAGAATTCGATACAACAAAGTTTATTCCGTTACTGCGGTCAGGAAATTTCAAGGAATCATTCCCTGCATTAATTGCCAACAGAAAGGGACTGGACTTTTCTGACGATGCCATGTACGGCGAGAGACTACATGAGCTTATAGGGGAGTTCTTGAGATTGTAATATATGTTTGTAACAAGTAATAAACATTTATATAGCAAAGTGAATTTCCAAAGCACGTAGGTACAACCCGAGACTGAACTTTTATTAGTTAGATTTCCACAAAACGATTATGCTTACTGCAAAAGATTTGCATGTACGATATTGTACTTTTTTAACAAACTATTGTAATATTAAATTTGTTTATTTTTATAAACAAAACTCTCTTTGAAGATAGAATAATTTATGACTGACAATAAAAGAATTGCCACAAACACATTTGTATTATATATACGAATGTTGTTTACTATGTGTGTTTCTTTATACACATCAAGAATTATTCTTAATACTCTTGGCGTGGAAGATTATGGCATATATAATGTTGTAGGAGGCATTACCGCTCTTTTTTGTTTTATTACTGCAAGCATGACCCAAGCTATACAACGATTTATAACCTTTGAATTGGGTAAATCTAAGACTGGGAATCCACAAAAAGCATTTTCTATAGGGATACAGTTACAAATCATTATTTCTACTATCATCGTAGTTTTGTTAGAGATTGTTGGAATATGGATGCTATATAACGAACTCAAAATTCCATATAACCGTTTAAATGCAGCATTTTGGGTCTTACAATGTTCAATATTCACAATACCGATTTCTTTATTGAGTTCTCCTTATAATGCACTTATCATAGCTCATGAAAAGATGCAGGCATTTGCTTATATTTCGGTAATAGAGGTTATGTTGAAACTTCTTATTGTATATATACTATTAATCTCAAGTATAGACAAGTTGATTATGTATGGTATATTGAATGTTTTGGTTACGATTTGTATTAGAATGTGTTATACTACATATTGCTCAAAAAAAATCAAAGAAGCTAAATTTGTATATACAAAAGATTTTACCTCAATTGGTAAAATGGTTTCTTTCGCGGGATGGAATATGTATGGAGCATTATCATATGTTGGATTTACTCAGGGACTGAATATTTTATTAAATATGTTTTTTAATCCTGCTGTAAATGCGGCCAGAGGTATTGCTGTTCAAGTTCAAACAACGATATATGGATTTATTATGAATTTTCAAACAGCCATCAATCCCCAAATTACCAAAACATATGCATCTAACGATTTAAGTGGAATGCATACGCTGATTTGTAGAAGTGCAAAATTTTCGTTTCTTTTATTATTGATACTTTCATTCCCTATTATATTAGAAGCACCTTATATTCTTAAATTATGGCTAAAGTTAGTTCCTGAAGACACGGTCGTTTTTGTACGAATTATTATCATTACTAGTTGGATTACTACAATAGAAAATCCTATAACTTATGCAGTTCAAGCCACTGGAATTATAAAGAATTATTTATTAGTAATCTCTACGATACGTCTTTTTATTGTTCCGATTGCTTACATTTTATTAAAGATAGGATTCCCTGCATATTCTGCATTTATTGTACATTTTATAATAGAGTTTTTGGTCTTAGGAGTTCGTTTAAAACTTGTGAAACCATTAATAGATTTTCAGATAAAGAAATTTTTTTCAAAGGTAATATATAAAGATCTTCTTGTATTTTCATTTTCTGCAATAATAATCTTAACTACATATACTTTATTTAGCCAAGGTATGTTGAGGCTTTTAATTATTGTTCTTATAACAGTAATTATTATCCCTCTTTTTTCATATTACATAGCATTTGATGACGGTGAGAAAAATTTTGTAATGTCAATTATAAAAAGAATTATATATAGGAGATGAGAATTGTTTTAGTTACCCCTTTTAATCCTAAAGAATTAATAGATTATCTGGATGATGCAAATAATATCAGAGAGATAAAGGTTTCTATATCCTCTGTTCACGCTTTTGCTAAAGGTTTAATAAAAATGGGACATACTGTGTCTATAATTACAGCATGTGTAGGTTCGACTAATTGTATATTAACATACCATGGGATGCGAGTGCATGTTTATGTTGTACAACGTACGCATTCTATTTTTGGAGTCACTTTTATCTCGGGATTAAGAAAAATTATCAAAGAGCATTTAGCAGAATTTGATGTTATTCATGCACAATGGACTTATGCTTTTGCATACAGTATAATTCCTTTTACGAAGGAACTTCCTGCATTTTGTTCCGTAAGAGACTGGTGCCCTTATCTGATGACATTCAAAAAAACATGGAGAGAAAGACTTAAAATGATAGTAATGAACTATTTTTTCAAACGGGTGATGTCAGAAAAGAAAATCATTAAGATTTCAAATTCTTCATATACATCTAAACGTATATGCAATTATTTGGGTATTGAGAAAGTTCCATTAATTCCTAATCCTATAAAATCAGAATTAATACTTGAAAATAAGAAAAATTATCCGAAAGAAACCACATTCATTTCAATTGCTCAATCATTAAAAGATCCTCGAAAAAATATTGTTACGTTGTTGAAAGCCTTTGAAAAATATCTTAACGATGACCCTTATTCAAGGCTTATATTGATAGGTGCTGGTAGTGAGAAAGATTTTTATCCTTTTGATATTAACAGAAATGTTTTTAAGAATGTGACATTTTTAGGAGTTTTGTCTCATACTTATGTTGTACAATATATGGATCAAGCATCAATTTTAGTTCACCCTGCATTTGAAGAAACATTTGGGAATGTTCTTTTGGAAGCCACTGCACGTTGCATTCCTTCTATTGGTGGATATGACTCAGGAGCAGTACCTCAAGTCTTGGATTACGGACGAGCAGGTTGTCTTTGTGATGTACACGATGTAAACAGCTTGTATCAAACAATGAAGATGATAGTTCATAATGTTGAATATAGAAAGTTTATAATAGCAAATGCAAAAGAGAAATTAAACAAATATTATACAGACGAAGAAGTCTGCAAAAAGCATGTGCAGTTATATCTTTCATATATGAGTAGTAATCAGTCATAAAATTTTAAGAATGAAAATTGCAGTATTAATAACTTGTTTTAATCGTAAAGAAAAAACAATCAAGTGCCTCCAATCTTTAAAAAATCAATTAGATGGTACAAATATAGAATATGACATTCATCTGACTGACGATGGATGCACGGATGGTACAGCAAAAGCTGTGTTAGAAGAATGTCCGTCAGCAACTATATACAACGGTGGGAATCTATATTGGGCAGGCGGAATGCGTCTTTGTTGGATGGGTGCAGTGAAAAAAGGAGGATATGATTATTATCTATTATTGAATGATGACACATACGTAAACGATTTTTTTGTATCCGATTTTATAGAATGCCACAGACTAGAAAATGGGAATGCTGTTATTTGCGGAAACACTTGTGATCCTATTACAAAAAAAGGGACATATGTATTTGTACGACTATTAAGTTATTTCCCATATAGAACAAAAGTAATCGGAGCAACTGGGAAACCTGAATATGACGGATTTTGTGGGGCAAACATCATGTGGATACCTGATAAAATTGTAAAGAGACAAGGCATTATACCTAAAATATATGTTCATTCTATAGCTGATAATGATATCTGCATGCGAGCAATGAAAAATGGTTTTAAAGTAATGGGGACATCTCATTATTGTGGCTATTGCATAGCAGACCATCATGGTTTATCAACAACAGAAATGCAACAGATGGGAATAATACAACGTTGGCATTGGCTATGGTCACCCAAAGGAGCTTCTATGAAACAATGGATATATTTTCAATGGAAATTCTTTCCGTGGCGTCTACCTGGAGTTATCATAAGAGCTATGTATAATATACTATTTGGTATAGGAGTCAGATAATACAAATAAATCACTTTCGAATTTTGAGCAGAAGATAGGTATAAATTATTTTATTTATAGTTGTTGGCAATGTTACGCATCTTTCATTTTTAGCGAATTCGATTACGATGTTTTTGTCAAAAAACAACAATAATTAGGCATATACAACTAATTGTTGTTTATGATAAGCTATAATATATACATTAGTAGAAAACATATGTGGAAATGAAATATTATATTATTGTTACTCCTTTCTTCCCTTCATCCAATAGTTGGAGAGGGGCTTATGTACTTGATCAAGTTAAAGCCATTCAAAGAAACTCTGATTATGAAGTAATAGTTTTTCGGCCATCTAAAACAGCAGAGTATTATGATATAGAGGGAGTTAAAGTTTTTTCTTTTGTGTCCAAAGAAACACCTTCTTATGTTTTCAATGGCTTTTTTAATAGTTATAATTCATCAAATTTTATTTCAAGACTAAATGATATTGGTATAGATATACAAAACATAAAATATGTACATTGTCATTCAGGGATGCTCGGTATATATGGCATTGCATTGAAAAAACTAAACCCATGCATCAAAATATTGCTTCAGCATCATAATCTTGATGTATTTACTGTTATGAATGGCAGGCTTGCAGGATGGAAACTGAATAGCCATTATCGAGCAAAAAAAGCCATTGACATTTTCAACAAAGTAGATCTACATATTTGTATCAGCGAACCTGTCAAAGATAGTTTGCTATCATTTCCAGATGCAAGGACAGAAGAGGTATATAAACCCTATATAGAACGCATGAAACAGATGAAGGGGCTTCCTTCGATAACTCCTAAAAATATTTATGTTCTTAACAATGGTGTTGATACTCGTTTATTTTATCCATTAAGAGAAAAAATTAAGACTTCACCTGAATCATCTCAAATATTTAGAATAGGATGTATTGCAAACTTTCAAAATTTGAAAGACCATATTACACTTATTAAAGCTATTGAAATTCTTGTCAAAGATAAATTAGATAATTTAAGGCTTTCATTATTAGGTACAGGAATTACCCGAAATTCATGCGAGCGATATATTAACGAGCATAATTTATCTAAATATGTTGAATGGCCTGAAGAAGTTTCTCATGATAAATTACCGGATTATTATCGTGGTCTTGACTTATTTGTATTACCAAGTATTTTCGAGGGGTTTGGATGTGTTTATACTGAAGCTGCTGCTTGCGGAATCCCTTTTATGGGAGTGTTAAATCAAGGAGCAGCAGAGTGCATCTGCGATGAGGATAAATCCAAATGGCTGATAACTCCAAGAGATTATAAAGCATTAGCAAGTAAGATTAAAGATTATTATCATTATAGATACGAACAAAAACTTTCTAAAGAGTATGATATAGATACTCTTATTGAACAATTTTTATATTATTTGGAAGTATGTATGAAATAATAGGAGTTTTAAAGCAATTATTGCGAAATCCGTTAGCAGTTATCTTCATCTTATTTATATCTAGCAATCTCTTAGGTGATATAAACGGTATTCCTACTATTGCAAACGTGGCAATAGGATGTTTTATTGCTTTTTTTATATTAACAAAAGGGGTTAATATAGATATTTGCATGATGACATTCATCTTGTATCTACCAATAGAATTACTATTAGCTCAACCAGATCCTCGATTTCATTCATGGGAGCGTTTAGGATTGTTTGTTGCAATGATGGCAAGTATATCACCTTTACTACAAAGTGAATATGCAAGAGCTTTTCGCTTATACGCATTACAGTTTTTTATCTTTATTATCGTTGTTGCTTCAATTGGTTCTTTTTTTGCTTATTTTTTAGGTATAAACATGATGGTACGTAATAATAGTAGTGATTATATAGGCATTGCCGGACACTTCGGCGGCTTGTTCAACCATTCCATGAAATTGGGACCTATGGCTTCGCTTGCATCCCTTTTCTTAATATATAAAGGTTTTATAACTAAAAAAAATTGGATATTTTTTTTAGCAGCATTATGCGCTTGTGCCGTATTATTTTCTGCTTCTCGTGGATCTTTTATTGGTTTGATTATAGGAGCTTATTTTCTCATGTACAGATATTCAGAAGACAAGAGACATTTAATAAAAATTCTTATTACGACTTTACTTCTATTGGCTATCACATACCCCATTTGGAATGGAACGATGACTGGCCTTGCCCAAAAACAAGCAGGTAATGTTGAGATGGGAGGAACTTTACACTCACGAAGCTTAAAATGGTATTGCAGAATTAGAGAATTTGTCTCTAATCCTATCTGGGGAGTTGGCTTTTCATCTATTGATCCTAACACTCCTGAATACTGGAATAAACAAACAGGAATTATTGAACCAGGTACATCATGGTTGGCTATTCTTTCTATGACTGGTTTATTAGGATTTATACTATTTATGAGAATATATTGGAAAGCTTATACATTGGTAAAAGAAACGATAAATAATAGAGGCATAATACTTTATACATTCTTAGTATTCTTTGTTGTCCATTTTATAACTGAAGGATATGTGTTTGCTGCTGGTAATCCAGTCTGTATAATATTTTGGCTTTTATTAGCATGTTGTTGTGATATGCAGTATGATGACATAGAAAGTTGCGAAGATAATAGTATTTTTTCATTATGAGACTTGCATTTTTTAATAATAGTCTTAATCACCATCAAGTACATGTTGCAGATGAGTTTTATCATTTGCTAGGCAAAGAATATGTATATGTAGCTACAGTTGCTCATGACAAAATTGAATTTAAAGGTGGTACAGATTATAGTTCGCGCCCTTATCTTTTAATGGCTGGTGATTCTGATAAAAATAAACAAAAGGCTATAGAGTTAGCCAAAACTGCTGAAGTTTGCGTATTTGGGGCAGAATCTATAGAATTTGCCATAGAACGTGCCAAACAAAAAGATTGTGGTATGGCTTTTGAATTGAGTGAGCGATGGTTGAAGAAAGGATGGTTTAACATTCTTTCTCCTCGACTTCTGAAGTGGTGGTGGTACTATCAGACATTATTTCGGTTCAAGCCTTTTTATAAACTTAATGCAAGCGCTTTTGCCGCAGGCGATCACGCCCGCTTGCTTTCATATAAAGGGCGATGTTATAAATGGGGATACTTCACTCATGTGGATGAAAATTTCGATGTTGAAGTTCCAATCTTGGATGCTTCCACTTCAGAAATCACACCAATTATGTGGTGTAGTAGATTTCTGAAGTGGAAGCATCCGAAACTCGCTATTCAAATGGCAGCGAAATTAAAAACTAAAGGATATAAGTTTATCCTTGATTATTATGGAAGCGGAGAACAAGAAAGGAACACAAAAGAATTAGTCAAGACCTTAGGATTAGAAGACGTCATAAAATTCCATGGTGAATTACCCAATGGCCAAATCATCACTGCCATGAGGCATCACTACATCTTCTTATTCACTTCTGACCGCAATGAAGGATGGGGAGCCGTTGCAAATGAATCGATGGCAAATGGTTGTGTGCTTGTAGCTTCTGATGCAATTGGTAGTACTCCATATTTGATTCAAAATGGGAGAAATGGATTCCTTTTTAAAAGTTGCTGCGTAGATTCCTTGACAGAAAAAGTTCAATGGCTTCTTGATCATCCACAAAAAATGCAAGAAATGCGTAGAAATGCCAGACAAACTATGATAAAACTTTGGTCACCAAGAAATGCAGCTGAAAGTTTTTTAAAACTGATTGATGATCTAAAGCATGGCAAAGAAAGCTCTATCAAAGAAGGGCCTGCAAGTATTGCAGAAATTCATTAGCAAAAAACATATAAATGAAAGTACTTCATTCAGGTTCACTTAATGTCAATGCGGGAGGTCCGGCATTGAGCATGAGCCTTACCTTAAAGGGACTTGAAAAAGCAGGGGTAAAAACTGTGGCTTTGTGCGAACAGATTCCGCAAGATGGTAAACTAATAACATCTGATTTGAACGTCCGCTTTACGCATCAGCCTAAATATGGTACATTTGCCTACGTGGATAATATCAAGGAGTGTCTTCGGAAAGAAGAGGAAGTTGATATATACCATATTCACGGCACATGGATGTATCATGGTCTTGCCGTTTCCCGATATGCCAACCGAATGGGAAAACCATACGTGGTTTCTCCCCGTGGTATGCTCTATCCGCAAGCATTGGCTCACCATGCTCTGTTAAAGAAAACCATGATGACACTCTATCAGGGAAGAGTCTTTTCCGGAGCAGCTTGCATTCAAGCCACATGCAGGGAAGAGATGGAGCATTACCGGGCATTAGGTTTTAAGAGTCCGGTAGCGGTGCTTCCCAATCCGATAGATATTAGCGGAATCATTGACAGGGAAATTCCATACAAATCTGTATTCAAAATAGGATATCTCGGACGGTTGCATCCTCGTAAACGGATAGAACGGTTGATTTATGCTTTTAGTGAAAAGAAGAAACTATTAGAGAATTGCCATTTGGTAATTATTGGCGGAGGAGATAAAAAGTATCAGAAATTTCTTGAAGATGAAGTAAAACGGCTTGGTCTGACAAATGTAGAATTCACAGGATTTCTGACTGGCAGGGAGAAAGACAATGCCATATTGGATTTATCCATTCTTGTTGTACCCAGCGATTTTGAGAACTTCGGAAACATTGTAACAGAGGCTTTGGTACGTGGTGTGCCCGTGATTGCTTCCAAAGGGATGCCGTGGCAGGAATTGGAAGAGTATCATTGCGGATGGTGGATTAATAACGACCAGGAAAGCATAAATCGCACACTACTGGATGCCATTGCTTTATCGCCTGAAGAAAGAATGCGGATGGGGATAAACGGGAAACGGCTGATGCGTGAGAATTATTCCGTAGAAGTACTTGGTGAAAAAATGAAACAACTTTACGAATGGATACTGAATGGCGGTGAAAAGCCTGAATTTGTGTATGAATAGGAAAAAGCAACCATTTACGGCTCACATAGTAATTGCTGTGTACGCACACAAAGTAAATGTTTGTAGGACATACGTATAATTTAATTTATTTTAAGCTTTTTCTTCGGCTTATAATATATTTTCCTGAAAATAATTACTAACTTTGCAACAAAAAAGTAAAAAATGAATTTTATTTTTGCCAAAATACTGCGGTGGTTCATGGTTAATGCTGTTATGCCTATGCTGGTGCCAGTGTTATTCCTTGCAATTGTAGATTGGTTCAAAGACGGGTCTTTCCCCTTTTGGGCACATCTTCAATCATTGCTGTTTAATGGCTTTTATATATTTTCAGCAACATCGCTGATGTTCAGCTTGCTTGAAGATTATAGGGAGTTTAAAATGTGTGTGGGACCGGCAATGGTTGCTTTCTTAGTGGTTCTTACCATGATGACCTTAGGAATGTTCTATATCATACAGAGCAATGACCCTAATTATTTGACTACCCACAGTTTACAATTCATTATTGTTTGGGCGGTTTCTGCTGCATTCTCAATACACGTTAAACGTCGTATTATATTATATAAATTAGGACTTGGAAGAAGATGACAGATTTATTTATAAACATAGCAACACTGATATCATTGGGATTGGCATTATATTTGGCATATAGTGTCTTTAATTCTATTGCATCTGAGAAGAAACTAAAGGAAGAGAAAAGGAAGAGTCGTCGCTCCTCGCTTGATGATTACGATAAGGTGCGCAGTGCTGCATACAAATTGGAAAATGAGAGACAGGCAAATAGCGGTATTCATCAAGATGAAGAGGTCTATATAGAAAGAGCAAAAGACATATCTGAGAACAGTGATTTTTTCTCATTTAACAAATGCGACTGACATGGCAGAGAAGCACAATAGACAGGAAACTCCAGAAGAGTCGATTAAAAATCGTTATTCGACTTTTGTCAGAATTTACAATGACATATTCCTAAAAGGATTGGGGGAGAAATATTCTAACCACCTATATCTTTCAAAGGAACTGCTACATTGTGCCGTTACTGCTTATTTTGATGATATTCAAAAATTCAAAAATTATGCTGGCTCCACGTATGCAGATTGTCATAAACAGGCTGCATACACAATGCTGTGGATTACAAGGTTTAAGCCTATACAACTTCGTGAAACAGCAAAAGCGGACACCACTTTTCTTACTATAAATGAAATTTTTGCTGTCTTTGTCGGTTTGACGTTCTTGAATGACAGTGTAAATAAATATATGTCCAAGACTTTTTATAAGCATTTAATTTATACACTTGTTTATAGAAACATTGATGCAAAGGGACTTGCATCATTATTATATGTGATGGAAAGAGCATCACAGGGTGGGTGCGCATTTTAGTAAAAATCTAACTTTAACATATACCATTATAGACACTGCTAAAGTGCCATAAAATGGTAGAGTGCCTTAAATTAAGTACTTTTTATATGAGATCAGCAACAGTCACATTATATTCAGAAAGAGATACTTTGCCATTTGTCATTAATTGTACGACAGACACCAACAGTCTGCTTGACTATTTGCTCGAATGTCTAAAACTATCTCTATGCGGCGAGGAGATAAATGACGGGATTGTCAACTTTCAGTTTGTTCATAAAAATCATATTGATAATATTGAACGGCTGAAAAAATATCTTGCAAGAGATTTGCCCGAATTGAAGCTGCCAAAGCTTAACGCCATAGTACCCTGGCTGACGAAAACCGGTGAAGGCAAGTTTTTTGCCGTATGTTTCAATCGTATTCCTTCTACGGAAGAAGCAATAGCCATACATGCCAAGATTGAAGAATTGAACGGAGGGGAGAAAATGGAGAATATTCTATCCCAGACACAAGAGATAGCCGGAGACATAATGGCCAATTATAAAATAGTATCTTCCATTCCTGATAAACGTACTATTTATGGTCAAGAACAAGTTGGGAAAAGAGTTTGTCGGTATTGTCATCGTCCAGAGCCTGAAGTCTTATTCAAGAAAGTTGCTCATACCATTTCTGAAGGGCTGGGGAATAAATTTACAATCACTTATAACGAATGTGACGAATGTAATGAGTATTTTGGTAACACATGTGAACCAGAACTTATAGCTTATCTTGATATCATGCGCCCATTTTTTCGCATAAAGGGGAAAAATGGAGAAATAGACAAAATTGAGGGTGAGAATTTTAAAATTGTAAACGATGCCTCAGACGGAAAGACCTTAAAAATCGATGTCATGCAGACTTCTTACAATCCATATCCGATAAAGGAGAAAGATGGACTTATTTTATTGGACCTAAATCATAATAAAAAGATTATTCCTCAAAACATTTATAAAGCTTTGGTAAAATTCAGCTATGGCATCGTTCCGAACAAATATCTTAACAAATTTGGATTTACAGCCGATTGGTTGCTTGGCAAAGAAACGATTGATAAGTTGCCACTCGTAATGGAGTCCATCAATAACACATATACACAATATCCAAGAGTTGTGACTTACATACGTAATAATGACAGGGGAGATTTGCCATTTGCTATTGGCGAATTTTGGGTTATGAATAGTATATTTGTATATATTATACCTGTAGATAAAGAGAACTCGTTTATGGAGACAGAATGGGAAGAACTTAAAAAAACATTCAGGAATTACAAATCCGTAAAATGGCATTATAAGAACTTTTCTTCTGCTATTCCGCAACAAATGAAATTTCATTTGAATTTTGAGCAGCGAACCTCACATTAGATTATGTCAGCCATCAAATATAGGCACTCTAATTGAGATAAAAATAAAGATTTCGTCTTTATAGTAAAATAAGCAGCTAAATTTAATGTGTAACTATTCTCTAACTTTGCAACGTCAAAGAGATTGGTGAGTACTCGTTAAATAAATCTCCCCAAAATCTTTGATAGGTTAGACTAAATTCTTACCTTTGTTGTCTGAAGGAAGAATCGGTGTCGAAGAGGTAAACCATTAACTATTCCTGTCGTTAAAACTATTAGCTGTTTCAGCCCTCTCCGACATAGTTGCAGAGACTATATAGAAAGTTTTCGACTCTGAACCTTGTTAGAGATTTCTATGGCACAACAGAGAATGCCGTAAAGATATAGTTGTATAGTACACAATTATTACGTAAGTTATTTTTTGCATATTACTTAATAAAAAGTTCTTGTATAAATTTTGATATTTTTATTTTGCTTAATTATAACCTAAGGTTGAGAAATCGGCCTTAGGGGTACTTTATTGTAATAAAGATGACAGAGAATCAGAAAGAGACAAAGATTGATTTGTCAAAGTACCACAATGCGCTGAGCAGAAAGCACCAGATGGTGCGGATGCTGTGGAGCATGATGTGGTGTCTCTTTGCACGTCCGCTGCCCCGAAGTATGGGAAGTGGATGGAAGCGTTTCCTGCTCCGTCTGTTCGGAGCGAGGATTCATCCTACAGCTGTGGTATATTCATCTGCAAAGGTGTATTATCCTGCCAATTTAATAATGGGCAGATATGCTTGCTTGGCTTCGGATGTTGATTGTTATAATGTTGCTCCTATAAAGATTGGGGCTAATTCTACCGTATCACAGGGGGCATATCTCTGCACGGCGAGTCATGACATCACGAATCCGCTGAATCCCCTGATTACTGCACCAATAGTTATTGAAGACCAGGCGTGGATAGCTGCCGGAGCTTTTGTAGGCATGGGTGTCACCATTGGACAAGGCGCTGTGGTAGGTGCTCGTGCCGCTGTGTTCAAGGACGTGGAACCTTGGACTGTGGTAGGCGGCAATCCCGCGAAATTTATTAAGAAACGTATTATAAAAGAATAATATGCTTGATTTGACGGTAATTATCCTGACGTATAATGAGGAGATACATATACGCAGGTGCTTGGAGAACGTGTGCCCGATTGCTAAGAAGGTGATAATGGTAGACAGTCCCTCTACCGATAAGACTGTGGAAATATGCCATGAGTTTGACAACGTGGAGGTGGTTGTGCATAAATATCCCGGTAACCAGGCGGAACAGTTCAACTGGGCTTTGGACAATCTGAAGATTGAGACGGAATGGATTCTTAGATTGGATGCGGACGAATACTTAAGCCAAGAACTCATAATAGAACTTTATGAGAAGATTCCATCCATTGATAAAGATGTGACGGCTGTTGTCTTACCTTTGGGACGGGCTTTCATGGGAAGAATATTAAAGCATGGCATTGTAAATGGTGTAAGTATGATACGATTATTCCGTAAAGGGAAAGCACGCTATGAGAACCGTATGATGGATGAACATTTACAAATAACAGAAGGATATACTTATACATGTGCCAATAAATTTATTGATGACAACCGTATGCCATTGAGCTATTTTATAACCAAACACAATAATTATTCAGCACGTGAGGCTGCACTACTGATTGATGCGAAATATTGTTTGACAAGCATAAAAGATGAAAATTCAGAATATGCGGAAGAGGTTCAAAAAAAACGGGAACAAAAAGCAAAATACGCCAGAATGCCTTTGTTTTGGAGAGCATTTGGATATTTTGTTTACCGGTATATCATAAAATTGGGTTTCTTAGACGGAAAAGAAGGTTTCCTGTGGGACTTTCTGCAAGGTTGGTGGTACCGCACGCTGGTGGATGCCAAAATATATGAAATAAAGAAGGCATGCGGGAATGACAAAGAGAAAATCAGGCTTTTCCTGCAAGACAAATACAACATTACACTATAACGAATGAAAGTTTCTGTTATCACCGTTACATGGAATAGCGGTGCAACTCTTCGTGACACGTTGGAAAGTGTGCTCCGACAAACCTATCCCGATATAGAACATATCATTGTAGATGGAGGGAGTACGGATAACACTATGGCGTTGATTAAGGAATACGAGCCACGATACAACGGACGGTTGCGATATATCTGCGAACCTGATAAAGGCATTTATGATGCGATGAACAAGGGAATCCGCATGGCGACGGGGAACGTGGTGGGAATGCTTAACTCGGATGACTTCTATACCTCGGACGATGTGCTTACTACGGTGGCTGCTACACTTAAAAATGACAGTTTGGATGCTGTGTATGGGGATATCCACTTTGTGAATGACGATGACCTGAAGAAATGCGTGCGCTATTATTCTTCAAGACCTTTCCGCAGATGGTGGATGCGGTTCGGCTTCATGCCTGCCCATCCGTCGTTCTATTGCAGGAGAGAAGTGTATATGAAGTATGGGACGTTTGATATTTCCTACAAGGTGGCTGCGGACTTTGAATGTCTGTTGAGACTGATTTTCATCCACAGGATAAAGATAAAGTATCTGCCTTTGGATTTCGTGACCATGAGAACAGGCGGAGCATCCACAAGCGGCATGTCAAGTCACAAAAGGATATTGCACGACCATCAGCTGGCATTTAGGAATAACGGTGTGTATAGCAACGTTCTGTTTGAATTTATGCGATACGGCTACAAGATATGTGAAATGACAATATTAAAATTTTACAAGACAAGGATATATTAATGAAAAAAGCATTGATTACAGGCGTGACGGGACAAGACGGCTCGTTTCTCGCAGAAATTCTTTTGGGAAAAGGTTATGATGTACATGGTACAATCAGACGCTCATCTGTAGATTTCCGTGAACGTATCGCCCATTTGGAGGGGCTTCCGAACTTTCACCTGCATTATGCCGATTTAGGTGATTCGATGAGCATCTTGCAAGTGGTAAAGAAGGTGAGACCCGATGAAATATACAATCTTGCGGCTCAAAGTCATGTGCAGGTGTCGTTTGACTCTCCTGAGTTTACTGCCGATGTGGATGCAACGGGTGTGCTGCGTATACTGGAGGCTGTAAGACAATGTGACCTGACAGAGAGCTGCCGTATCTATCAGGCATCCACTTCTGAGCTTTATGGCAAGGTTGAGGAAGTGCCGCAGAATGAAAAAACGCCGTTCCATCCCTATTCTCCGTACGCCGTGGCTAAACAGTATGGATTTTGGATTGTAAAAGAATACCGTGAGGCATACAACATGTTCTGCTGTTCGGGTATTCTGTTTAACCACGAGTCAGAACGTCGTGGCGAGACATTTGTAACACGAAAGATTACCCTTGCCGCCGCACGCATAGCACAGGGCAAACAGGAAAAACTGTATCTCGGTAACCTGTCATCTTTGCGTGACTGGGGCTATGCCAAGGATTATGTGGAGTGTATGTGGTTGATTCTCCAAAACGATAAGCCTGAGGATTTCGTGATTGCCACGGGTGAGCAACATTCTGTGCGTGAGTTCTGTCAGTTGTCCTTCCGTTATGCAGGCATTGAATTGCGTTTTGAAGGCGAAGGCGAGGACGAGAAGGGCATAGATTGCAAGACCGGTAAGGTGTTGGTTGAGGTATCACCCGACTTCTATCGCCCCACCGATGTGGTAAACCTGTGGGGAGACCCATCGAAAGCCAAGCAAGAATTGGGTTGGAATCCTCAGAAAACTTCATTTGAGCAGTTGATAAAAATAATGGTGGATGCCGACATGGCGAAGGTTGCCGTGGAACGTGCATCCGAACACGTGCGAATGAACCTTGCGGAATATTTAGAGAAAGGAATCGTAAAATGATGGAAAGTACAGAGTCTTAATGTTAGCTTAGACTGATCTGACAGAGTGATGAAAAACTATTGGACTATCATAATAATGTCATTCCTGACCGCTTTGCCACATGAATTGTCGGCACAAGAGAAATCTGGAACAATAGACATATTCGTAGGGGCAGACCTAAACTACAGGGATATCTATTTCAATAACCGAGTATATGATGTGTTGGTCAATCTGACTCCCGGCGTGAAGTGGAACATAGGACACCGATGGGAAGCTGCCGCACAGGTATATGTGCCGGTAGTCAACCAATACGGAGACCGCTATAAGAATGTACGATTGAACATGGCGGTGCTATCTAAGCAAATAAGAATTGGAAACTATTGGAAAATGAAAGTATCGGGCGGTCTGTTCGGTTCGGAACGCTACGGTTTGGACGTGAAGAACCTGTTTGTCCTTAACCGATGGTTTGCCATGAGCGCACAAGTGGGATTGACGGGGTATTGCTCAATGGCTAACGGATGGGAAGCCAGCACAATGGAAAGAATCACGGCGCAAATTGGACCAGAGATATACCTTCACCGATGGAATACCCAAATATCCATACGTGGCGGACGCTATGTATATGGTGACTATGGAGTGATTGGAGAGGGTTATCGTCATTTCAAGCATGTCAGTGTGGGTGTTTATGGCTCATACAGCAACAAAGGGAAAGAAGATGCGGGTTTCAAGATCATTGTCATGCTTCCTCCATACAAACGGACGGCACGGAAAGTCAATATACGTCCAGCAAGTAACTTCCGTTTGACCTATAGCGTGGAAGCAGACAACTATGCTAACCGTACTTATTTCACCGACCCTGAACAGAATGAGCGCACGGGGTGGTTTGACCGAGATTTATTGCCTTGGGGAACGGACACAATGTCTCCTGATTTCATAATTAAAGAGAAGAAGGAGGATGAAAAATGAAATCGCATATCTTTGTTATCTTGATTGCAGGCACTCTTCTTTCCATGCCAATAAGAGCACAACTTTATACGGGGACGTCGGGGCTTATCAACACACCTTCTGCTGATATGAATGAAGAGGGAACTGCCCTAATAGGAAGTTATTTCATGAACAAACACTTTACACCGGAAGATGATGGACGACATGGGTTCATTTATGATGGTAAGAAATACAACACGGCAGATTTTTATGTGTCGGTGACACCATTCAAATGGATTGAACTGAGCTATACTTTCACGCTTCAAAAATCTTTATTAGAGGGATATGACAGGCCCAAATACAATCAGAAGGATCGATATTTCTCTATCAAATTGAATCCATTACGAGAGGGACGATATTATCCGGCTATCGCTATCGGAGCAAACGACTTTTTGGGGTCTCCAACTAAACGTCATGCACATGGAGGAAACGGAACCGGTTATTTCTGCAACTATTACATAGCAGCAACAAAGCATATAAAACTGTATGGACATGACATAAGCATGAATGTCGCATATCGCTATTGTCCCCATATATACAACAAGAAATGGAACGGACTGGTCGGCGGCATCACTTACCGCCCATCGTTTGCCAAAAAACTGCGGGCGATAGCGGAATATACCGGCAACGAGATAAACATTGGAGCTGACTGTCTGCTGTGGAAACACCTGCTATTGCAAGCGGCACTGCAGGACGGCAAATATTTTTCGGGTGGAGTGTGTTTCCAAATGAACCTGTTTTAGGGAATATAAACAAACTAATGTCTTATTATAATTCAAAATTAAGAAAATGAGAAAATTATTGAAGTTCGGAGTGTTCGCACTCCTTGGAGGTGCACTGACATGCAGTGTAGCCTCTTGCAGTGATGACGACCCTGATTACAGTAATGTAACGCCGCCAACAGTGGCTGAGGTACACAACATTAGCGGTTCGATTGCCGGAATAGACGGCAAGGGTATATCGGGGGCCACAGTGACAATGGCAGGAACGGCAAGCGGAACTGCCACTACCGATGCCAACGGCTATTTCGTATTTGAGAACGTGAAGGCTGGCTCCTACACCCTGAAGGCTGAGGCAGCAGGCAAGATGCCGAAAGAGACTTCCGTGAGTGTCACTGAAAACGGCAAAGGCAAGAACGCTGTATGGAACGTGATGCTTGCCAGCGAGGAGTCGGTAACTACAGTCACAGTGGGTGAGAACGGCGGCAGCGGCAACACCACCACTGAGGCTCTTGAAGGCAATGACAAGGCGGAAGTGCCTGTAGCGGTGTCGGCACCGGCAAACTCACTAAACAAATCTGCAAGCATCGAGGTGTCTCCCATCTATTCTGCAGATGAAGCCGCAGCACAGGCAAGAAGCAAAGCGACGGGCACAAGGGCTGCTGCCAATACGCTTGTGGTAGGTGCGAAGCTAAGCTGTTCGGACAATTCGGTACGTATTGAAACGCCGTTAGAGCTGACATTCGATGTGGACGATGTAACCATAAGTGAGGTAAAGGCACAAAAATACTCCAATGGCAGATGGGTGGATGTGCCTGTGAGCACAACTGCTGACGGCAAGATTGTGATTGCCGTAGACGAGTTCACGGCATACGGTTTGTTCTGCAACATCAATTTCTCAACGTCAAGCCGCAATGAGACCATCAGCTTTGCGCAGAGCGAGTGGAACAACCTGTATGGCAGCGATGTCATGAACATAGGAACAGCCTCATACACTTACAAGGTGGGTATGGACATTAACACTGCCGGAACAAGCGTATTCACGGCATTGCTCGTAGAGGCCATGGCGCGCGCATTCGGAGCAAACTCCTACACTGCCACCGGCAACTATCCCATCAATGTTGCACTGCCTATTGGCACATACCTGAAAATAAGCGGTACACAGCAAATAAATACTGTAACGGCATCTGTGGGCAGAAGAAGCGTCAGCGGCACTCAGTACGGTGATGTGACAATCACGGTTACCACTGCCAACCGTCAGCATACCGGTGGCAGCGGCGGTAGTAAGGTAGGGTAAAGCGTGAATTTATAGCCCCACCATAAACGGGAATTAAAATCCATCAGGGAATACCGACTGAGTCCTGCATTCCCTGATGGATTTTCTGTTTTTGGATTTATCTGATAATAACAGAAAATTACTATCTATAAATACAAGAAAGATAAAAAACAATATGTGCGGAATAGTAGGATATATAGGTGAAAAGAAAGCATACGAAATACTAATCCATGGACTTCACCGTCTGGAATATCGTGGATATGACAGTGCCGGTGTTGCTTTAGGTAAGGATGACGGAGTAATGAACGTGTACAGGTCGAGGGGAAAGGTCGCTGACTTGGAAACGAGTGTGGCTGAAAAAGATATTAACGGAACTCTCGGCATTGCTCACACACGCTGGGCTACGCACGGAGAGCCAAACGACATGAATGCGCATCCGCAGGTGTCGCAAAGCGGAAGGATTGCCTTAGTGCATAACGGAACTATTGAGAATTACGCGGTACTGAAGAAGGCATTGCTGCAACATGGCCGCAGGTTTAAGTCGGAAACTGACACAGAGGTGCTGGTGCAGCTGATAGAATATGTAAAGGAATGCAACGGCTGCAATTTGTATGAGGCGGTAAAGGAAGCGCTGAGACAGGTGGAAGGCGCGTATGCCATAGCTGTGATGGAACAGGGAGACAGCAACACGATGATTGCGGCGAGAAAGGCGAGTCCGCTGGTGATAGGCATAGGCGAAGGCGAGACATTCATTGCATCGGACGCGACACCAATTGTAGGGTATACCGACAAGGTGGTGTATCTGAAGGACAATGAGATTGCACTGATAAGGCGAAACTCGCCGGTGGAAATTGAGTCGCTGGTAAACGGAAAGCCTTCGCAACTGGACATACGGACGCTGAAGCTGAGCGTGGAGCAGTTGGAGAAAGGCGGATATGACACGTTCATGCTGAAAGAAATCTTCGAGCAGCCAGAGACATTGACAGACTGCATCCGCGGACGCATCACGGCAGACTGCCGCAAGGTGGTGCTGTCGGGGGTAATAGAAAACAGAGAAAGGTTTATCAATGCCAACCGTATAGTGATTGTGGCTTGCGGCACTTCATGGCACGCCGCCCTGATAGGGAAACGCGTGATACAGGAGATGTGCAAAATCTCAGTTGAGGTGGAATACGCCTCGGAGTTCCGCTATGAGAATCCGTACATCACAAAGAATGATGTGGTGATTGCCATATCGCAATCAGGCGAGACCGCCGACACGCTTGCAGCCATACAGCTGGCAAGGAGCAAAGGGGCTTTCGTTTACGGTATATGCAATGTGGTGGGCGCGTCAATACCACGAAACACTGACTCGGGAACGTACATTCATGTGGGACCGGAAATAGGCGTGGCATCAACAAAGGCTTTCACAGGGCAGGTGACGGTGCTCACTCTTCTCGCACTATGTGTGGGACAGCTGCGCGGAACGGTGAATGATGCGACAGTAAAGGAAACAGCCGAGGCTATGAAAAAAATGCCACTATATATAAAAGAGGTGCTCGGGCTTGCTGACAAAATAAAAAATCTGTCGAAGACATACACATACGCCCGTAATTTCCTTTACCTCGGGCGCGGATACAACTACCCTACTGCACTTGAGGGGGCACTGAAACTAAAGGAAATATCCTACATTCACGCTGAAGGCTACCCTGCCGCAGAGATGAAGCACGGTCCTATAGCCCTCGTGGACAGCGAGATGCCCACAGTGGTAATTGCTCCCACCGACTCGCTTTACGACAAGATTATAAGTAATGTGAGACAGGTTAAGGCACGCGGCGGCACGGTGATTGCCATCATAACCAAAGGCAACGACGCGATAAAGGACATTGCCGACTATTGTCTTGAAATTCCCGACGTGCCTGAATGTCTTACTCCCATGGTTGTTTCCGTGCCGTTGCAACTGCTGGCTTACTACATTGCCATCAACAAGGGCAGAAATGTAGACCAGCCAAGAAATCTTGCAAAATCGGTAACCGTGGAATGAAAGGGTATGAAAGGGTATTTATCCTTACATACCCTTTCATTCTTTCCGCTTGGGATTCTTGGGGAACCATCCCTTGCGCACGCGCTCCCGCTGTTCAAACACCTCAAGGATGCTCCAGAACGACGAGAAGGAAACCACGCCGAGGATGATGCTGCAATAGAGATTGCTGACGATGAGGGAGAGGACACCGGTGACGATGCCGGCAACGAGGAACGCCCACCAGCAGCGCACGCCGAAATAATACTCGCCCTTGATGACAAGGGGATGGAAGAGACCTATGATGAGGAAGGTCACGAAACCTGTGATGATACCTGTGAATGACATGTTTATAATTATAAATTATTGATTTTTTGAGTATCTTCTGAAACGCATGATGTAGAGCATCGCCGCCACGGTGAGCGCAAACGGATAGCCCATCCATATTCCCACGATGCCGAAGCCGCAGGCGATGCCGAAGGTGTAGCTCAGAGGCAGCGACACGATGATGTAGGCAATGAATGCGTCGAGCATGAGATAGCGCACCCTGCCGAGTCCGCGCAGTGCGTTGACGTAGTTGGTCTGCACGGCGTCGCTGAACTGATAGAGCACCAGCGGCACGATGAGCGTTACGAACAAGGCAACGATATTCGGGTCGGAGGTGAACCACGATATGATGCTGCCGTGGAAGGTGTAGAACAGGATGTTGAGCAGCAGGGCGCAGCACAGTATCATCTTCAGTCCGCACATCGCCGTATGGCGTATGCCAGCGTAGTTGTTCATTCCCACAAAGTTGCTTATCCTCACGCCTACTGCCATGCCCACACCGTTGTACACCACCCAGATGCTTGCGGCAAGGTTTGCCATTATCTGATGAGCCGCCTGCGAGTCGGTGCCGAGCCATCCTGCGAAGATGGCGCAGATGGAGAACGATGACACCTCCATGCCGCTCTGCACCGATGTGGGCAGCCCCATGCCGCACAGCCTCATGATGCTCTTGCGCGAGATGCTGCTCCGGATGAAGGCGCGCAGGTATTCGCTGTACGACCGCTTGCAGGTGATACCTATTATATATATAAGGAGAATCACGAGGCGCGAGGTGAGGGTGGCTATTGCCGCTCCCACGATGCCCAGCTCGGGAAATCCGCACAGTCCGAAGATGAGCAGGAAGTTCCAGACGATGTTCCAGACGTTGCCTATGAGTATCGCCCACATCGCCACCTTGGTCTGCGTGATGCTGTCGAAAAAGCTTTTGAACGCGCTGCTCACGCCCACGAACATTAATGAGGGTATGGTCCACCAGAAGTATTGCTCAATCAAAGGCTCAAGCTCCTTGGGCTGCCCGAGGATGCTCACGTCGGCAAACACTGCCATGAGCACCGCCATGCCAATGAGCGACACGAAGAAGATGCTGAACAGCCCGTTTTTCAGCACGCTGCCACACTCCTCCGTGTCTTTTCTACCGTATGCCGAGCCGCTCAGCGGGATGATGCCGAACGAGAATCCCATCACAATCACCGACACCAGCGTGAAAAGGCTGTTCACAAATCCGGCAGCCGCCAGCGCCCGTGTGTCGTAATGCCCCAGCATTATGGTGTCAATAACACCCTGTATGGTTACGCCCAGCTGTCCTATGACTATGGGCAGTCCGAGCTTCGCAAGATATTTATACTCGTTACTTACCATTTACTTATGTTTGCTGTCTTTTCTATTTTGTTTTCTATTTCGTCTGGAAGATTATGGAAAAAGTCCAATTTTGTGATGCGCTCCACCTGGTCGACGCTGTTCACGTAGCTGTCCTTGGGACGGTCGCCGTCGGTGTTGCGGTAGATGAATCCAATGGCGCACGGCTCAGGCTGCATTCTGAGCACCACTTTGAAGAACGCCTCTGGCACGGTCACCTTGTTCTTGCCTATTGTCTTGTGCTTCTGATTCATCAGTATGGGACCGCACACGATGTACAGCTCACCGTATTTCTCTGCCCATGCGCGGCACTGCTGCTCCATCTCGTTCCAGTCGCCGCGGTTTAGGTTATGGTTCTGCGGACAGATGTTTGTCATCAGAAACGACTGCCGCTGTGCCTGCTCGTCCCATTTGTTGTCGCCGCTGGGGCACATGTGGCCTCGGTCGTAGCCCGACTGTATGTAGTCATAGTGCGTGGCGCGCGGTGCGGGCACGTCCTCATCCTCGGTGAACTTTATTCCGTCACGCTTGTACGGTCCCGTCACGTGGTCTGCGGTCAGACGCCATGCCACCCAGTGCGGAATCTTGTTCCCTGCATCGTAGCTTGCGGTATAGCCCGTGCGGCGCAGTATGACAGCCTTGGTGTCGTATTTTGGCAGCTCAAGGTTTGCGATTGATATTGCTGACGATGCAATCTCCTTCTCGTTATGTATTTCGTCTGCGACGATTATTGAGGTCTCGGAGGTGGCACCGCCAATTATTGAGTTCTCGGAGATGTCACCGCCAATCAGCGGGCGGTGTGCGGTGTTGCTGTTGCAGGCGTTCAGTGCCATCGCCGTCAGCATCGCCGCCATCCCCAGTCCCATGCTCTTAATCTTGCGCCTGCGGCGGAAGTTGTCGAACAGGATGTTGTCGGCAAGATATATGGTGAGCGCAATGGCAATCACCGACGAGAGTATTGCGCCGATGAGAATCATCAGCTGGAATTTCATAGCCATTATCGCCGGATAGCCGCCGAGTATCATTCCCATCATCGCCGGCATCGTTACGAGCTGCATGATGGTGGTGCCCTCTGTCATGGGGCGCAGTCCGCTCTCAAGAGCCTTGCGCACAAATGGCGCTATCGCCTCGGCGTGCGTGGCGCCGTTGGCGGTTAAGAAGCTATACTTGTCGATGTCGGTCACGAGCGACTGGTGGTAGCTGCCTATGGCTTTCATGCAGGTGGCTGTCATTGTGGCTATCAGCAGTCCTGCCACGGGCACAATGCAGCGTGCGTCTGGCAGTTGGCGCAGCAGTCCGGCGCATGCTAAGAACAGCAGCCCTGCCACCACGATGCCAGCCCCCATTCCGGCGGTTAGCGGCAGCCATAGCTTCAGCCCTCCTATGCGTGCCTCCCTGAGCGTGGTGAGCGCCGCCGCGGCTATGATTATCACGAGCCATGCAATGTTTATCCACACGTTGTTTATCTCAAAAAGATAGTGCATGTAGGCTCCTGTGAGCACTAATGTTATGATTATTCTGAGCAGCATGCGCCCCAAGTCCATGAGCAGTGTGCCACCCAATGCCATTTTCAGGAATTGCGTGTTCATTGTTTTTTCTTTAGAGTTTTATTTGGTGGTCGGAGAGAGAGGAGAAGTAGGATTGGTAAGAGGTGTATGAGGAGTAGGACTTGTCGGACAAGTCGGACAAGTCAGACGGGTCAGACAGGTCAGACAGGTCAGACAGGTCGGACGAGTCTGACGTAGCCGCCACAATCACGGCTGCGCCCTCGTTTGCCTTGGTCCTCAGATAGCGAGCCACGTTCTGCGCCGCACTTTGGTCAAGCCCGCTGGGGGGAGTGTCCACTATCATTATCTTCTTTTGCGTGGCTCCGACGAGCGCGAGCATCAGCACGTACTCCTGCTGCGGCGTGAGCTGCGTCTGCTGCATGGCGAGCAGTTCCTCCTGCATACCCAATGCCCGCATCTGTTCCTCCATGTCGCGCATGGTGAGCTTTCTGCCTGTGTTTGCCTTGAGGGCAAAAAAGTGGCGCGCTGTCTCCTCCATGGTGGGGTAGGGCATCCGGGCGTTTGCCGGCACGTATGCCATATCCTTGCGGAATTCGGGTGCGGAGCCTGGCGTGAGCAGCTCGCCCTCGATGCTTATGAATCCCGACTTCACGCGCTCCAGACCCACCAATGAGCGGAGTAGGGCGCCTGCGGCATCGGCATTGCCGCTGACGCACATCATCTGACCGTTGTCAACGACAAATGACAGCGCCGACACGAGTGTCTTGCCTTTTCTCTCTATATTTAAATTCTTTGCTTCCAGCATGATTTTGATGACTTTTATATATTTTATGCAAAGTTACATAAAATTTGGCTTATTGCAAAGAAAAAGAGGAGAAAAAAGAAATTCTTAGAACTCAACGCTCCTGACTGCGCTGTCGCCGGGCTTGTAGATTTTGCCCGCTGTCTTCCTGGCGTCCGCCTTGAAGTGCTTCCACGAAATTTTGTTCCACTGCACTTTGTCGGTGCACTGAGCCACGGGCACCTGCGGCAGGGCAGTTCCGTCCCTGACGAGGATTATCGCCTCGATGTCGCCGCACGCTATGTGGTTCCAGCCCGGCTGATATACCTTGCCAGTCTGGTAGTCTATCCACTTCCCGCTGCCCGGCAGATACACGTCGCGGCTGTCGGCATCCTCAAGCAGCGGTGCCACGAGGATGCTCTCGCCAAACATATACTCATCGTCCACGGTCCATGCTCCCGGGTCGCCGGGAAATTCCAGCAGCAAAGCGCGCACCATAGGCAGTCCCTGCTCCGTGCAGAGCTTTGCCTGAGTGTAAACGTAAGGCATGAGCCTGTATTTCATCTCGGCGCATGTGCGGAAGTAGTCCATGAACTTCTTGTCGTAGAGCCACGGCTCTGTTGGCGGCGCACCGTGCACACGGCTGTGGGAGCACAGATAGCCGAAGGGCAGCCAGCGGCGGTAAAGCCTCTCGGGGCTGCTTGTTACAAATCCTCCTATGTCGTTGCTCCAGAAAGAGAAGCCGCTGAGTCCCAATGACAGACCTGCGCGGATGCTTCCCTGCAGTCCCGTGTTGTTGGTGGCGGCGTCGCCTCCCCAGTGCAGGGGATAGCGCTGCGAGCCTGCCCATGCCGAGCGTGCCCAGATGATATTTTCGCCCTTCACGCTCTTTGTGATTTCCGCCACCGCCTTGTTGTAGCGCAGCGGATAGAGGTTGTGCTCGTACAGTCCCGAGCGCCCGTTGCTGTAGATGCCTTCCAGCGGCGCAGCCTCGCCGAAGTCCACCTTGATGGCGCCTACGCCGAGTTTGAGCAGGTTACCAATCTTTTCCTGATACCATTTCACGGTTTGGGGATTGGTGAAGTCGAGCACCACGTCCTCGTAGGGCAGTTCGCCTCGCCCGTTTCTCACATACATTCCCTTTTCTATCAGCTCAGGGAAGAACTTATTTTTCGGCGTAAAGTAAGGCAGCTGCCACAGACATGTGCGGAATCCGTCGTTCCTCAGGTCGTCGAGCATCTTCTTCGGGTTGTCGAAACGGTCCTTTGCGAATTCATAGTCGCACTGCCAGTCCACCCCGAACCAGCCCGTGTCGAAGTGTATCACGTCGCTCGGTATGCGGTTTTTCCTAAGGTTGGCAGCCACCTCGCGCCCCTCCTTCTCGCTGAAGTAGGTGATGCGGCTCATCCACGTGCCGAAGCTCCACAGCGGAGGCATCGGCGCCTTGCCCGTGAGGCAGGTATATTCGTTGAGAATGTCCTTTGGCTCGCCGAAGAAGATGAACACGTCCATCACCTCGTCCGCCATGAATATCTTTTGCGCTCCGATGTACGACTGTCCGAAGTCGCAGGTCACGGGAGCACCCGTGTGCATAAACATGCCGTAGCCGCGCGAGCTCATGTAGAAGGGCACGGGCTTATACATGTCGCCGGTCTCCGGACCTTGCGGGTCGGTGACGAAGAGGTTGAGCTTCTGCCCAGCCTTGTTGAGCGCCGTGGGCGACTCGCCGCAGCCGAAGATTTTCTCTCCCGGCATGAGGCTCCACACGGGCGAGATGTTGCGGGTGTTGTCGCTGCCGCGCTTTATGAAGCAGAAGGGCTGCACCTTAACCTGCGTGGAGTCGTTGTCGCTCCACACTCGGGTCTTGCTCAGCACCCTGCCGCTCTTGTCCCTGAGCACCAGCCGCCACGGATATTTCTCTATCTCTAATGTGCCGTGCGCCGATGTGAAGGTGATGCTCCTCCCGTTGTTTTTCGTTGTCCACAGATTTCTGCCGTCGGCTGGCTCGCCAACGAGCATCGGCGACTCGAAATCCCTGGGAGTCACGGGCGATGTGTAGACTCTCAGCCTTATTGTGCGGCTGTCCACGGGGTCCACGCGGAACTTCAGCCTCGGGCTCTGCTCGTATGCCGTGTTGGGAAAGTCGAGGTTGTTCAGCGGCTGGTGCAGATAGGTGTTGGCGTTGAAAGCCTGCCTCGGCATCAGCTGCCTGCGCTTCCACTCTACCGTTCCCTCGCCCGTGGCGGTGTTGATGTCCACCAGACTGTCGGCAAAGAAGTATGTGTTGGCAAAGTCCGCGAAGTCGGCGCTCACGTCCTTTGTCTGTGACAGCAGATACTCCGCTCCGCCGTTCATCTTGGGCTGTGCTGCGGCTGCCATGCCCACGGCTGCCATCAGCACCACTGCCAGTTGTCTTTTTCTACTGTACATAGTGTCTCCAGTTCGTTGTTTCTTGCTATTCATACGCTTTGTTTTTTTATTATATAATGGTATAGTTGATTTTCCGTGCCGCGGTTTTTCCGGCACTTTCCGTGCAAAATTACTATATTTTTTCCATTCCTCCAAGAGAAAAGCGGAAAACTTTATTTTATCTCCTGACTTCAAAAAAAATCCTGCGCAGAATCCGAAAAAAATCTGCGCAGAAAATGAACAAATTCTGCGCAGAAAATGAATGAATTCTGCGCAGAATTTTTTTTAAAGCCAAGACAGGATTTTTTTAATGCTTGGAGTTACATTCCAAAAGCCACGGTCAAGCCCGCCATAACTATGCTTACCATCGACATAAGCTTGATGAGAATGTTGAGCGACGGACCAGAGGTGTCCTTGAACGGGTCGCCCACGGTGTCGCCCACGATGGTTGCCTTGTGGCATGCCGAGCCTTTGCCGCCGAAGTTGCCTTCCTCCACCATCTTCTTGGCGTTGTCCCATGCTCCGCCCGAGTTTGCCATAAACACTGCGAGGGTGAATCCTGCCGTGAGCCCGCCCACGAGCAAGCCCATCACTCCTGCCACGCCGAGCAGCAGTCCCACGACAATGGGGATGAGGATGGCGAGCAGGCTGGGGAATATCATCTCCTTCTGTGCCGACTTCGTGCTTATCTCCACGCAGCGGCCGTAGTCGGGAGTGGCCTTGCCCTCAAGTATTCCCTTTATCTCGCGGAACTGGCGACGCACCTCCTCCACCATCGACTGTGCGGCGCGCCCCACGGCTCCCATGGTGAGCCCGCAGAACAGGAATGCCGCCATGCCTCCGATGAATGCTCCCACGAGCACCTTCGGGTTCATCAGCGTCACCTGGAAGAAGTTCATATAGTCAATCATGTTTGCCGTGGCGGGATTGAACGCCTCGCCGGCAGCGTCGATAAACACCTGCCCGTGGTCGGCGGCACGCACCATGGCTATCTTTATCTCCTCAACATACGACGCCAGAAGGGCAAGCGCGGTGAGTGCGGCGCTGCCTATGGCAAAGCCCTTGCCCGTGGCGGCGGTGGTGTTGCCCAGGGCGTCGAGGGCATCGGTGCGGTGGCGCACTTCCTCGCCCAGCTCGCTCATCTCGGCGTTGCCTCCGGCATTGTCGGCTATAGGTCCGTAGGCGTCGGTGGCAAGCGTTATTCCAAGGGTTGAGAGCATGCCCACGGCTGCGATGCCTATGCCGTAAAGACCGGTGGAGATGCTCTGCGCGCTGATGGAGAGGTCGAAGCCGTTGGCGCACAGGTAGCTGAGCATGATGGCAACGGAGATTGTCACCACGGGAATCATGGTTGAAATCATGCCCGTGCTCACGCCTTTTATTATAACGGTGGCAGAGCCAGTCTGCGCCGCCTCGGCAATCTGCTGAGTGGGCTTATAGCTCTGGCTGGTGTAGTATTCGGTTGCCTGACCTATGATTACTCCTGCCACCAGTCCTGTGAGCACCGAGAACGACACTCCGAGCCAGTTGTCAACCTGCAGGAGATAAAGGATGATGAACGATGCCGCGGCAATGAGCACTGCCGACACGTTGGTGCCCAGGCCAAGCGAGCGCAGCAGGTCGCGCATGGTGGCTCCCTCCTTGGTTCTCACGAGGAAGATGCCTATGAGCGACAGGAATATTCCTATGGCTGCGATAATCATCGGGGCTATCACCGCCCTCATCTGCATGTCGGGATTCATGGCAAACGCCGTGGCTCCAAGCGCCGCGGTGCTCAGTATGCTTCCGCAGTAGCTCTCATACAGGTCGGCTCCCATTCCAGCCACGTCGCCCACGTTGTCGCCCACGTTGTCGGCAATGGTCGCAGGGTTGCGCGGGTCGTCCTCGGGAATGTTTGCCTCAACCTTTCCCACGAGGTCGGCTCCCACATCTGCCGCCTTGGTGTAGATGCCTCCGCCCACACGGGCAAAGAGCGCCTGCGTCGATGCTCCCATGCCGAAGGTGAGCATAGTGGTGGTGATGGTCACGAGCGACATGTTGTCGCCCTCGTAGAAATAGCTCAGCGCCACAAACCAGATGGCGATGTCGAGCAGTCCGAGCCCAACGACTACAAGTCCCATCACGGCTCCGCTGCGGAAAGCCACCTTCAGTCCGCGGTTAAGTCCCTGGCGCGCCGCGTTGGCTGTGCGTGCCGAGGCATAGGTGGCAGTCTTCATGCCGAAGAAACCCGCCAGCCCCGAGAAAAATCCGCCGGTGAGGAAGGCGAACGGCACCCACGGGTTCTGCACATGCAGCACATACGCCATGAACGAGAATATCACGGCAAGCACCACAAACACTATGCCCACCACCTTGTACTGCTGCTTAAGGTACGCCATTGCGCCACGTCTCACGTGCAGGGCAATCTCTTTCATTCTCTCGGTTCCCTCGTCCTCGCCCATCATCTGGCGGAAGAAGAACCATGCCATTCCCAGCGCCACCACCGACGCCACGGGAACAAGCCAAAATACACTTGGAATGTTCATTTTAGGTTTTATTGGTTTTAATTGGTTATGTTATATTTATTCTTTCTTTATTCAGAATCCTGCCGCAAAGATACGAATAAGCGAGCACAGAACAAAATATAAAATGAAATTTTAATGTTTTTTATGTCGAGCGAGAGTATCTTATGTAAAGATACGAATAAGCGAGCACAGAACAAAATATTAAATAAATTTTTAATATTTTTTATGTAGAGCGTCAGTATCTGACGGCAGTTCAGCAGGACAAAATAAAAAAAACATTAATTTTCTTTTTATTTTTTTGCTCTGTGCCCGCTTATTCGTAATTTTGCAACTTAATTATATAGAAATAATGACAATAAAAAGGATTTTCACCGTTTTTTTAGGTTTTGTCTGCGCCCTGTCGGTCAGTGCGCAGATGAAATGGAATTCAGCATACCAGCAATATATCGACCAATATAAGGACCTTGCCATCGAGCAGATGAAGGCGCACGGCATACCTGCAAGCATCACTCTGGCACAGGGCGTCCTGGAGAGTGGTGCCGGCAGAAGCCGCCTTGCCGTGAAAGGCAACAACCACTTTGGAATAAAGTGCCACGGCTGGGGCGGTGCATCTATCTATGAGGACGATGATGAGCACAACGAGTGTTTCCGCCGCTATCCCTCGGCATACGACAGTTTTGAGGACCATTCGCGGTTTCTGCGCAGCGGTCAGCGCTACCGCAGCCTGTTCAGCCTTAGCCCCACCGACTATAAGGGATGGGCACGCGGACTGAAGGCGGCAGGCTATGCCACAAACCCTAAGTATGCCGACCAGCTGATAGGTATCATCCAGCTCTACAAACTCTACCAGTATGACACGGCGAAGGGCTACGACAAGTTCATGGTGCGCCACGACCGCAGCCGCGTTTCCTCGGCACAGCTGCATAAGATTTACGCTTACAACAAGAACTATTATATAAAGGTACGCGCGAGGGACACTTTCGAGTCGATTGCCAAGGAAATGGGAATATCACCGCGAAAACTGGCAAGCTATAACGAGCGCGACCGCCGCGACCGTCTGGAAGCAGGCGAGCCGCTGTATCTGATGAAAAAGCAGAAAAAGGCTGCCAAGGAGTATAAAGGCCGCCTGCACTACGTGCGTGCCGGAGAGTCGATGTACTCCATTGCCCAGACTTACGGTATAAGACTTAAGAGCCTTTACAAGTTGAACCGTATGAGTCCCTATGATGAATTGAGGGTAGGCGACCAGCTGAGACTGAGATAAAAATTACGGTTTATAAGAAAAATAAGCAGAAAACTTATAAATTATTTGCACAATACACGAAAAAGTTGTAATTTTGCAGACGATTTATAAAGGTAAAAGGATAAAAATGTGATTATGACAGACAGATTATATATTTTTGACACCACACTGCGTGACGGTGAGCAGGTGCCGGGCTGCCAGTTGAACACTGTTGAGAAGATACAGGTGGCAAAGCAGCTTGAACAGCTTGGAGTGGATGTGATTGAGGCGGGATTTCCAATATCCAGCCCGGGTGACTTCAATTCGGTTATCGAGATTTCAAAAGCCGTGACATGGCCCACCATCTGTGCCCTGACACGTGCCGTGGAGAAAGACATCGACGTGGCTGCCGATGCCCTGAAATATGCCAAGCGCAAGCGTATTCACACAGGAATAGGCACAAGCGACTCACATATTAAGTATAAGTTCAACTCAAACCGTGAGGAGATTATCGAGCGTGCCGTGGCTGCGGTGAAGTATGCCAAGAAGTATGTTGAGGACGTGGAGTTCTATGCCGAGGATGCAGGCCGCACCGACAACGAGTATCTTGCCCGTGTGGTGGAGGCTGTCATCAAGGCTGGTGCCACGGTGGTGAACATCCCCGACACCACGGGTTATTGCCTGCCTCACGAATATGGCGCAAAGATAAAGTACCTGATTGACCATGTGGACGGTGTGGACAAGGCGATAATCTCAACCCACTGCCACAACGACCTGGGAATGGCTACAGCCAACACCATGGCAGGTATCATTAACGGCGCACGCCAGGTGGAGGTGACCATCAACGGTATAGGCGAGCGTGCGGGAAACACCAGCGAGGAGGAGATTGCAATGATTCTGAAGTGCCACAAGGGACTTGGAATAGAGACCAACATAAACACCCAGAAGATTTATCCCACCAGCCGCATGATTTCATCGCTGATGAACATGCCAGTGCAGCCCAACAAGGCTATTGTGGGACGCAATGCCTTTGCCCACTCAAGCGGCATACACCAGGACGGCGTGCTGAAAAACGTTCAGACCTACGAAATCATGGACCCGAAGGATGTGGGTATCGACGACAACTCTATAGTACTGACAGCCCGCAGCGGACGTGCCGCACTGAAGCACCGCCTGAGTGTGCTGGGCATTGAGATGGAGGGCGAAAAGCTTGACAACACTTATCAGGAGTTCCTGAAACTTGCCGACCGCAAGAAGGAGGTGCACGACGACGACATTCTGATGCTTGCCGGCATGGAGCGTGCCATGAGCCGCAGCATCAAGCTTGACTATCTGCAGGTGACCACTGGCATGGGCGTGAAGAGCGTGGCGTGCATAGGGCTTGACCTTGCCGGAGAGAAGTTCGAGGCTTCGGCATCGGGCAACGGTCCTGTGGATGCTGCAATCAAGGCGCTAAAGAACATCATCAAGCGTCAGATGACCCTCAAGGAGTTCACAATCCAGGCAATAAGCAAAGGCTCCGACGATGTGGGTAAGGTACACATGCAGGTGGAGTATGACGGCAGCGTTTACTACGGTTTCGGTGCCAACACCGACATTGTGACCGCCAGCGTTGAGGCGTACATAGATTGTATTAACAAGTTCAAGAAATAAGAGAAGAAAATAAAGACAAAACAATGAATACATTATTCGACAAGATTTGGGATAAGCATGTGGTGCAGGTTGTTGACGACGGTCCCACACAGCTGTATATAGACAGACTCTATTGCCACGAGGTGACATCGCCGCAGGCGTTTGCCGGAATGAGGGCAAGGGGTATCAAGTGTTTCCGTCCGGAGCAGATTTTCTGTATGCCCGACCACAATACACCAACTCACGATCAGGACAAGCCGATAGAAGACCCTGTATCAAAGACACAGGTGGACACACTGGCAAAGAACGCCACCGACTTCGGGCTCAACCACTTTGGTATGATGAACCAGAAAAACGGTATCATCCACGTGGTTGGTCCAGAGCGTGGACTGTCGTTGCCGGGCATGACCATCGTATGTGGTGACTCACATACTTCTACTCACGGTGCCATGGGTGCCGTTGCCTTCGGTATCGGAACTTCTGAGGTGGAGATGGTAATGGCTTCGCAGTGCATCCTGCAGAGCAAGCCCAAGTCGATGCGTATCAACATTGAGGGCACACTGCAAAAGGGTGTCACAGCCAAGGACGTGGCTCTCTATCTCATGGCTCAGCTCACCACAAGCGGTGCCACAGGATATTTTGTGGAGTATAGCGGCAGCGTAGTGAAAGACCTCTCAATGGAGGGTCGCCTCACACTGTGCAACCTCTCGATTGAGATGGGTGCCCGCGGCGGTTTTGTTGCTCCCGACGAGAAGACATTTGAATATATCAAGGGTCGTGAGTATGCGCCGAAGGGCGAGGAATGGGATAAGGCTGTGGAATATTGGAAGACCTTGAAGAGCGGCGATGATGCCGTGTTCGACAAGGAACTGACATACAATGCCGCCGACATTGAGCCACGTGTTACATACGGTACAAACCCAGGCATGGGTATAGGCATAACAGAGACTATCCCTGCCGTTGAGACCATCGACGAGGCAGGACGCGCAAGTTATCTCAAGTCGCTTGGCTACATGGGCTTCAATCCCGGCGAGAAGATGCTGGGCAAAAAAGTTGACTATGTGTTCCTCGGTGCCTGCACCAACGGTCGTATTGAGGACTTCCGCGCCTTTGCAAGCATTGTGAAGGGCAAGAAAAAAGCCGACGATGTGGTGGCTTGGCTTGTGCCGGGCTCATGGATGGTGGACGCTCAGATTCGTGAGGAAGGTCTCGACAAGGTGCTTGAGGAGGCTGGCTTTGAAATCCGTCAGCCCGGCTGCTCGGCATGTCTTGCAATGAACGACGACAAGATTCCTGCAGGCAAGCTCAGCGTATCTACAAGCAACCGTAACTTTGAAGGCCGTCAGGGACCTGGAGCCCGCACAGTATTGGCATCGCCACTTGTTGCCGCTGCCGCCGCCGTGACAGGAGTAATCACCGACCCGAGAGAGATGATGTAACCTACCCCTCCTAAAATTCTTAAAACAACAATGAAGCAGAAATTCAACATAATAAAGAGCACCTGTGTGCCACTGCCTTTGGAGAATGTCGACACCGACCAGATAATACCGGCACGCTTTCTTAAGGCAACAACCAAAGAAGAGAAATTTTTCGGTGACAACCTGTTCCGTGACTGGCGCTACAATCCCGACGGCTCGCAGAACAAGAACTTTGTACTCAACGACCCGACATACAGCGGCGAAATTCTCGTGGCTGGCAAGAACTTCGGAAGCGGTTCAAGCCGCGAGCATGCCGCATGGGCTATCGCAGGATACGGATTCCGTGTGGTTATCTCAAGTTTCTTTGCCGACATCCACAAGAACAACGAACTGAACAACTTTGTGCTGCCGGTGGTGGTGACACCCGAGTTTCTCAGCGAACTGTTTGACAGCATAAAGCAGAATCCAAAGATGGAAGTGATTGTCGACGTACCAAACCAGACTGTCACCAACACTGCAACAGGCAAGAGTGAGAAGTTTGAAATCAACGGATACAAAAAATATTGTCTCATGAACGCGCTTGATGATATCGACTTCTTGCTGGAGAACAAGGATAAGATTGAAGGATGGGAACAGCGCAACAAATAAACAACACCTATCGTGGCATTCAGCCGTTCATAGAGATTATGGACTCCACGCTCCGCGACGGCGAGCAGACCAACGGTGTGTCGTTTGTGCCTCATGAGAAACTCATGATTGCACGCATGCTGCTGCGCGATGTCAATGTCGACCGCGTGGAAGTGGCATCGGCACGTGTGTCTGACGGCGAGAAGGAGGCGGTAAAGATGATTACGCGCTATGCACGCCAGATAGGCATGACCGACAAGGTTGAGGTGCTCGGCTTCGTGGACGGCGGTCAGTCGGTGGACTGGATTGCGGAATGCGGCGGCCGTGTCATCAACCTGCTGGCTAAGGGCAGCGAGAACCACTGCACCCATCAGCTGAAGAAGACCTGCGAGGAGCATATTGCCGACATCAAAAGTGTGCTGGACTATGCCCAGTCGAAGGGTTTTATCGTCAACCTCTATCTTGAGGACTGGAGCAACGGAATGCAGGACTCGCCGGAGTATGTCTATAAGATTATGGACGCGCTGAAGGACACCTGTATCCGGCGCTTTATGTTGCCCGACACGCTTGGAGTGCTCAATCCGCTGCAGGTGATAGAGCTGCTGCGCAAGATGCGCAAGCGTTATCCCGACTGCCATTTCGACTTTCATGCCCACAACGACTACGACCTTGCCGTAAGTAATTCGTTGGCGGCGGTGCTGAGCGGAGCAAAGGGACTGCACGTAACGGTAAACGGACTTGGCGAGCGTTGCGGCAACGCACCGTTGTCGAGCGTGCAGGTGATTCTGAAGGACCAGTTCCACGCCAAGACCAACATTGTGGAGGATAAGTTGAAGGACATCAGCCATCTTGTTGAGGGCTATTCGGGCATCGCAGTGGCTCCCAATATGCCTATCGTGGGCGAGAATGTGTTCACTCAGGTAGCTGGGGTGCATGCCGACGGCGACAACAAGAACAACCTCTATTACAATGACCTTGTGCCGGAGCGATTCGGACGCAAGCGGGAGTATGCGCTTGGCAAGAACAGCGGCAAGGCAAACATTCTAAAGAACCTCGAAGAACTGGGGCTGGAGCTTAGTCCTGAGCAGACGCGCCGCGTGACCCAGCGCATCATTGAGCTGGGCGACAAGAAGGAGCTTGTGTCGCAGGAAGACCTGCCATACATTGTGAGCGATGTGCTGAAGCATGATGTTCCCGATGACAAGGTGCAGCTGTTGAGCTACTTCGTCACAACCAACTACGGACTGAAGCCGATGGCGAGCGTGAAGCTGCAGGTGGGCGACAGCGTGTTTGAGGAACAGGCAACGGGCGACGGTCAGTATGATGCCTTCGTGCGTTGCGTGCGGCATATATATAAGGAGAAGCTTGGCAGAAAGTTCCCGTGGCTCGACAACTACACAGTGAGCATTCCTCCGGGCGGCCGCACCGACGCACTCGTGCAGACTGTCATTGTATGGAACTGGGAAGACCGCGTAATCCGCACCCGCGGACTGGATGCCGACCAGACAGAGGCGGCTATCAAGGCAACGATGAAGATGTTGAATATCATCGAGGAAAACTTCTCCTAATCCTCTCCCCACCTGTCCTACATCTCCTAATCCTCCTACATCTCCTACAATTCATAAAAAACAATAAAAAAACAAGATAAAAACAATGGATTTTAAAATTGCAGTATTGGCGGGCGACGGTATCGGCCCCGAAATATCAGAGCAAGGTGTGAACGTAATGACCGCAGTATGCGAGAAGTTCGGTCACACAGTGAGTTACGAATATGCAGTCTGCGGTGCAGACGCTATCGACAAGGTAGGCGACCCGTTCCCTGAGGAGACCTATCAGGCATGTAAGAATGCCGATGCCGTGCTGTTCTCGGCAGTGGGCGACCCAAAGTTCGACAACAATCCTACAGCCAAGGTGCGTCCTGAGCAGGGACTGCTTGCCATGCGCAAGAAGTTGGGACTGTTTGCCAACATCCGTCCCGTGCAGACATTCAAGTGCCTGCTTCACAAGTCGCCCCTGCGCAAGGAGCTTGTAGAGGGTGCCGACTTTATGTGTATCCGCGAGCTTACTGGCGGTATGTACTTCGGCGAGAAGTATCAGGACAATGAGAAGGCATACGACACCAACTTCTACACCCGCCCGGAGATTGAGCGTATTCTCAAGGTGGGATTCGAGTATGCCATGAAGCGCAACAAGCACCTCACCGTGGTTGACAAGGCTAACGTACTGGCTTCAAGCCGTCTGTGGCGTCAGATTGCTCAGGAGATGGCACCTCAGTATCCTGAGGTTACCACCGACTATATGTATGTGGACAATGCCGCCATGCGTATGATTCAGGAGCCAACGTTCTTCGACGTGATGGTGACAGAGAACACCTTCGGCGACATTCTCACTGACGAGGGCTCGGTAATCAGCGGCTCAATGGGATTGCTGCCATCAGCCTCAACCGGCGAGAGCACCCCTGTGTTTGAGCCTATCCACGGTTCATGGCCGCAGGCTAAGGGACTGAACATCGCCAACCCTCTGGCACAGATTCTCTCCGTGGCAATGCTGTTCGAGCATTTCGGACTGAAGGAGGAGGGCACGCTTGTGCGCAAGGCTGTTGATGCAAGTCTCGACGAGAATGTACGCACACCTGAGATTCAGGTTGAGGGCGGTGCAAAATACGGCACAAAGGAAGTGGGACAGTGGATTGTTGACTTCATCAAGAAGGCATAAGTCTGTTCACCCGTAAAACTTATTTAGAATGATGATGCGCAAAACGCTTATCACAATATTCATAATGCTCTGCTCGGTTGGCTCATTCGGTCAGTCGGCAGAGCGTTTTTTCGATGCAAAGTCAAAACTCAGCAACGCACAGCTGTGTGACACACTGCTGAAACAGGCTGCGGTGAACATTGAGAAACAGCAGTGGGACTATGCCATTGAGAAATATGGCAAGGTGCTTGAGATTGACGATAAAAATCTCGCTGCACGATATTTCCGTGCCTACGCCCACACCAAGCTGCACCACTACGACTGGGCGAAAAGCGACTATGAGAATGTGCTGAAGATTGTTCCCAAGCACTTAGAGACACAGCTCGGACTGGCTTACGTCTACGAAAAAATGGGAAAGAAGCGCGATGCCTTCGACATGTACAACCGCGTGGTGCAGCAATTCCCAGACAGCGCCTCGGCATACGCCGCCCGCGCCGTCTACGAGCAGGCAAACAACATGGCAGAAGTGGCTCTCTACGATTGGGAGCAGGCTATCAGCCGCAATCCCTCCGACACCGGCTATATGATTTCCCGCGTGGAGCTGCTCATCACCCTTGGCCGCAAGGACGAGGCGCGTGAGGCGCTTGACGACATGCAGCGACACGGAGTAACCAAGGGCGAACTGCTAAAGTGGTACAAGAAAGTGAAAAAATAATATTCATTCAATCACAATCTTTATATCATCTTTCCTTTCTGGATAGATGAATACAAGGCGTTCGGCGTACATTTCCTTTATTCTGTCGTTTACAATCGCGACGTTAACCACCCCAGGCTGCAATGTCTTGGTGTCGATAGCTATAGTCTTGCCGTTGAGCCGCTCCATGGTGAGCAGGTTGCCGCCGCCAAACAGTGCGAGTGAAAGTTCGGAAGCGTCAACGCCCTCCATTATCGGTGTGACATACAGCATATTTTTTCGCTGCACAACGGTCATGGTGATGCCGCGCGTCAAAGCATCGGGCACTGCCACATGACAGGCTCTGCCGTCTTTAGCATACGCCTCCAGGCGATAGTGTTCTGTTGCGATAGGCACGAAATAGAGTGTGCCCATGCCCTTATGCAACGATGAGCCTTCTGCAACGACCGAGTCATTGGATGTCTGTATGAGTCTTACGTCAGCGTAAACACCATAGTCCTGTCCGTTCACTATCTTATAAGCCAACCGTTGCCTGTGACCTGCAATAAGATTTCCACCTTCAGGAAGAGCCGCAATGGTGATGTTGTCGGCATCGTGTGCGTGTTGTGCCTCACGTTTATTCTTCTTTGTCTGTTTCTCTTCGGCTCCTGCCGGCATATGAGTCGTGCCGGCAGAACCGCGCTTGAGTGCCCCTACCACAATCTCCTTGTATGCAAAGAGTTCCTGCGGATAGTTCATCATGTGGCGTGTATATCCCACCAATGTGTATGTGCCGGTGTTTAGATTGGCAGGCAATACCATCATATTGGCAAACACTCCCATAGAGTCCTGCTTTATCATGGCACGCTCAATGAGCGTGTCGGCGGCATTGTCGTGCAGTTCTACATACACAAACTTTGAGCGCCCCTTGGGATAATCATGACTTGTAGACGGCAGATGTGTTGCGGCATCAGCCAGATGAGCACGAAACCATACACTGTCGCCTGCCAGATAATAGTGTCTGTCGGTTTGGAGGTATATCTTCTCCTGCGAGTTAAGTGCGAAAAACTCTGTTATCCGTTTTTCCAATGACTGTGCGCTGACTGTAATACCCCATGCGCCGCATATCATTAACAATATCATCCTTATGATGTTCATAGTTCTATAACTTCCTGTTTGTAAATCAGTTTGCCTTCATCGCTCACACCTTCTACAGTCAACAGATAGCGCTTTCCCGGCTTTAGTCCGACAAGGCTGATTGTCCTGCCGGCTTTATCAATAATGAAGTGCGGGTTCCAGTACACTGTAGGACGATAGTCGTATTCACCTGTGCTTGTATTCCGGGGCACATAGAACTCTACCGCCGGTTTATAGCCCAATTGGTTTACCGTAGCCAATGACAACGGGCGGTCACGCCTGAAACGTGAGGGGTGTATCGGCGACTTTGTGTATATTAACAGCAGCCCGCCACCGGCAGTTGCATTGCCATACAAGCTTTTTATGCCGCCTAAATTTCCGAATACCTCGTAATTGGACGGGGAAAAATATTCTATCTGTTTTATTTCATTAGGATTCATAAGTACTATATCCGCCAACGCATAGTCAGACACACGTAAGCCGTCAACTTTCACTTCTGCGGGAACAAATTTATTTTTAACCCTTTTGCCAACACACCGCAAGGGTGGTGTCTTTTCTCCGTCATCAGTAACAATCTCAGCATCACTCACCCACAGCCCTATCCTGCTCAGGAGCTGCTCCATTGTCGGCATTCGCTCAAAGTTTGCATTGCCTTCCTCAAGAAATCTGTCCGGCATGAGATTGCGTGAGTTCATTGGCTTTAATTTGCGGCCTGTCACTTTCACGGTTGGCAATTCAAACGAACAGCGGCTCAGCTGCCGGAATGCAGTGCTGTCGGGAATGATTGTTTTAAATAAGACCGAACTGTCAGCCCTTTGAGATATAACCCCACCGAGTGACGGATATTGTTTCTCTGAGATATTGAGCGTGATAAAAGCATCCGACGACTTTCTGTTCAAGGCTTGAAGCTGTATGACGGTACCGTCCACAAAATCCAAGCCGGATATACAAAAGGTGTCGCTACGCTCCAACTGTATTTCTGTCTGGTAGCCCGTATTGGGAATTAACAGTTTCAGTTTGGGGAATTTCACCTTGTGAAACGTTCCCTTGATATTGCCGGATATTGTCTGCTCCGTCTCCATAGTGCGCCTTGTTTGAGTTGTGGTGTCACGCAGTATTCCGTTAATATCATATCTGCTCCACCCTTGAGTAAGCATCAAGACGTCCATTGCCGCCTTTGACTTCGCACTTCCGTCAAAATACGCTTCGGGCGTTTCAATCCTTCCGCGTATGTCAGAACGAAGCAACAGCCCTTCAATGATATTGCCTGCATGTTCTTTGTCCACACACTCGCTCACACTCACACAGGCTGTCGCAGGCTGGCTGTCATCGGTACCTGTGATTCGCATGCGCTTAGTATCCGTCTCCTGCGCCATTCCTGCGCAGGAGATTAATATAGAAACAGACAATATAATATATTTTTGTATTGACATTCTTTGAATCTGTCTTAATTACATAATAATTACAAAGATACAACATTTATTTATATAAATGCCCAAAAATATTTTTTTTAACATTTCGGGTAGATTATTACCCATGTAAGATAATCACCACAAAAACGTGCTACACGTTGCACCCTGCATCACACCCTCGGTGGCATCCAAAACTTTTCCCAAAATAATAAATACAATAATAAAAACTAACCAATATAAATTACCAAAAGCTGAATACACAACCTCGTCACCAAGGTGACGAGGGCTAATCACCATTGTGACGAGAGATAACCACCAAGGTGACGAGGTTATAAATCGCTCATTTAAAAAGTTATTTCACTGACTCTGCAATTCAATCTCACCACCCAATATGTTAGGAAATATGCAAAAAAAGAGAAAAATCTTGGTTTTTAAAATAATAAATTGTAAAACATTTTGTGGTTTGAAATAAATGTCGTATCTTTGCATAAGAAAGGCTTCGCCTCAGCAATTTATAACAAGCTATAAGTGCGTTCGGCTTGCACTTTCTTTGCATAAGAAAGGCTTCGCCTCAACAACTTAGAACAAACAAAAGGACAGGCAATGGAACAACAGTTGAAAAAGTGTCCGGTGGGCATACAGACATTTGAGAATATCATTGAAGGTGATTATTTGTACATTGACAAGACTGAGTATGTGTACAATCTCACTCACGGTGCGCCCAAATATTTTTTTCTGAGCCGTCCCCGACGGTTCGGAAAGTCACTGCTCACTTCTACTCTGAAAAGCTACTTTGAGGGAAAAAAAGAACTGTTCAAAGGACTGGCTATGGAACGGCTGGAAAAGGACTGGACACAACACCCAGTGCTGCACTTCGACATGAGTTTGGGAAAACATTTGGACAAAGAGGCACTGGAACGCTATTTGGCACGGAGAATAGCAGAACAAGAAAAAGTGTACGGTATAACTCAACCAGCAATAGATAATAATGACCGTCTGACAGAGCTTATACGAAGAGCATACGAACAGACAGGTCAAAAAGTGGTGGTGCTGATAGACGAATATGATGCGCCGCTGCTTGACGTGATGCACGAGGAAAAAAATCTGCCTATTCTCCGTAACGTAATGCGTAACTTCTATTCTCCGTTGAAAGCCTGCGACCCTTACCTGCGCTTCGTGTTCCTCACAGGTATAACCAAATTCTCACAGCTAAGCATTTTCAGCGAACTGAACAACATCAGCAACATCAGCATGGACGAGCCGTATGCCGCCATCTGCGGAATCACCAAAGAGGAGCTGCTCACACAGATGTCTGCATATATTGAACAGTTTGCAGATAAACTCGGAGTGACAAAGGAGGAGATGCAGCAGAAACTGAAAGAGAAATACGACGGGTATCATTTCGCATGGCCATCGCCTGACATCTACAACCCGTATAGTCTGCTGAATGCCTTTGCTAAGGGAAAACTTGACAACTATTGGTTTGGCAGCGGCACTCCCACTTATCTCATCGAGATGCTGAAAAAATTCAATGTTCCGCCATCGCAGATTGGAGGGGCTATGGTGACTGCCGATGACTTTGACGCACCAACGGAGCACATGGTGAGCATCACACCACTGCTATACCAAAGCGGCTATATCACCATAAAGGACTACGACAGTGAGACGGAGCTGTACACTCTGGACATACCCAACAAAGAGATACGTGTGGGACTGATGCGCAGCCTGTTACCCAATTATATGGAGAACGGCAACGGAGCACCCGGCAACACCGCAGTGGCAAAAATCTCGGCTTTAATACGCAGGGGGGACATGGACGGGGCACTCACCATGCTTCAGGAGTTCTTGCTCACCGTGCCTTATTGCGACAACACCGACTATGAGGGGCATTATCAGCAGCTACTCTACGTAATATTCAGTTTGCTTGGGCACTATGTGGATGTGGAAGTACGCACTCCGCGTGGACGTGTGGATATTGTGCTGCGCACTCAGACCACCTTATATATAATAGAGCTGAAGCTCAACAAGAATGCCGCCACGGCAATGCGACAAATCAATCTGAAAGACTATCCGTCACGCTTTGCGCTCTGCGGACTGCCGATAGTTAAGGTTGGCATCAACTTCGACAGCGAGAAGAAGACAATTGGGAAGTGGGAGATAAAATAAAATTCACCGCCTTCCTAATTCATTCATATACGTTCATATATCAGGCACTTGTCGTGGTTAGCTGATTGTGCGGCGTAAGGCTTTAGGGTGCCTTCCTCAACCAGATCTACTTCACGCCCCAGCCGTTCCCGCAGCTCCCTCCATATTCGTGCGTAAGTAAGCAAGGTGACAGGCTTGTCTGTCCTGTCAAACTCCACGAGAATATCCACATCGCTGCTTTCACTCTCTTCCCCACGGGAGAAAGAGCCGAACAGCCATGCTTTCTTCACTGGTTGTGTGGAAAGGTATTGGCGTATTTTCTCAATCATCTTAGTGTTCATGGACGTGCAGCCTTTCTTAATTTTTGTTGCAAAGTTATTAATAAGCAGGTGCAAAGCCCAAAAAATATATATTTTTATGTTTTTTTGGCTTTGCTGGTAGTGTAGGTGACTTTTTTCAGTTAAGGCCTATTGCTAATAGGCAGTTTCAAGCATCTATCTCTTCTTATAATCATATAATATACTTTTTCTGTTACAATGTAACACTTTTCGTCTGCAAAGATAATAAACATTATCCAAAATTATTCGATTCCACGTACTTTTTTTTGTGATTATTCACATTTTTCGTCAATATTCACTCTAAAATACTCCTAACGGTATCCCATTTTTTCATTCTGCATGACCACCGGGATATTATTTTTTCCGCAAAGGTAAATCGCCGTCTCCAAGCCTGACAATACCTGGTCATGCCATGAGTGACTGCGGAAAATATTCCTCTCCGCCGTCGAGCATATTTTCCGCATCAGCCTTGTCCGTTTGTCGCCGCCACCTTTTGGAAAGCAGAAAAAAAAATTCCACGGTCACAGAAAGACCGAAATAAGGGAAGAAAGAAATGAGTTAGCGAAACGCAAAGGGAATTTACTCACTATGCCAAGCGTGAGTTCTTCAACGAAGTTAAAAAAACATTTTCAAACAAGGTTAAATATATGAGTAAGGAACTATCAATCGAGAGTGCTAAGTATTGGCATCTGGAACCAGTATACCTGTATGAAGAACTGAAAATAGAATTATAAAATAATCAATATTTATGAGACATAATTTTGAAGTATTAGTAATATCAAAATTGTCAGACAATATTAATATTTTCTTTGCATTTTAAATAGCCACCCGTCGTCAACAGGTGGCTATTTATTGAAAAGTTATCGGCTAAATGTCCATGAATCATTTACCGTAAATGGTGGAAGGGCCCAGCTGTTAGACACATATAAATAAGAGTCTCCTGAAACAGAGGTGAAATTCTCATTAAATGTTCCAGAGAAAGTACCCCGTGCTCCATATAAAGCTATTAAAGATATGGAAACACTTCTATTTGATGATACTGTACATTCACAAGTTATCACACCATAAAAACCACCTGCTGTATATATGGCATAACCGTTTCCTATCTCCTTTAATTTTAAATCCATGGTAACAGTTTCTGCTCCTAAGTAGGTCTGGTTAAAAGTCCATGTGCCTGTAAGATCTGGAATAGTAGGGATTGGATCGGGATTTGGGTCAGGATTTGGTTCTGGTTCTTCTTTTTTCTTTGTTGTAAAAGACTTTTCTTCACCTAAATATTCTTTTCCATCAGAAGAAATCGCAGCCGTGTAATAATACGTGGTTGCTGGTTTCAAACCTGAACATGATATCTTTTTATTTTTTCCTTCTGATGAGTCATAAGTAATCATTTTATATTCATCGCCTTCCTCCCATTGTAAGAACACGTAGCACTTACCACCTTCAGGCACATTCTCAAAAGACCCTTCAACAACCGCAGACTTCTCTGTAACATCATAATAGCCACCAGTTGTTACAATTGGTTCTGGATCAGGATCGGGGTCAGGGGTTGGATTCTCTTTTTTTGTTGTGAATGACTTAGTTTCTCCATAATAATTTTCTCCTTCATATTGGATAAAAGCACGATATTTGTACGTTGTACCCGGCTTTAGCCCCGACAGATTAATAGTTCTTTCTCCATCAGAAGAAGATGTGCCTGTTATATTATAATTTCCATCATTTCCGTATTGAACACCACATGTGGCACCATTAGGCACATGTGAGAATGAGCATACTATTGTTGCTGTTTCTTTTGTAACACTAAGCGTTTCACCTGTTATCACCTTTGGTTGTATGTCATAATAAATTTTGTCAACGTCCCCATAGGTTATTATAGGTTCCTGCGGACCACCCCATAGATATTTTTGCCTTCTTAATACAAATTGTTCAGTCACTCCATCAACCTTGACAACTGCATACGGTCTTAACCAATAATATATTTTGGGTTCAGCATTTAAATTAGTAAGATATGATTCATCAAATTTTATTTCATGCTCTTTTAAGCGAAAATCACAATTATCATAGTTCACATTGGATTCATTCCTTCTTATAGCAACTCCTGTATGGATAGAGCATGTTATTGGCTTTCCTAAAGTATTTAATCCTTCTATATTAACTTGAATTTTATATTGAGGCGCATTGTTGTTGTCAATGTCTGATATCCAAATCATAGGACCTCCAATATAATCATATAAAAGATTATTGTAGTTTTCTTCATAATTATGCTCAAGCCAGCCTAATAACAAATTGATACCTAATGCTACAGGTTGGCTATAACCCCAAATTCCTGCTGTTAAACCTTGACTTAGAAGGAATCCTGGCAAGTATTCACTTCCGTTAGAGAACAAGGTCAGAATATCATTAATTTCAAATGCATTATTTATCCAACGGCATATTATGTTTAATACCTCTCCATTGGGAACTCGAGTCACAGCATTCAACGGTTTTATATTTTTCACTCCATCAAGTTCTTTTATGTAAGCAGAATCCGAAGTGGTAAATAAACCATATTGTTGATTTGTTCTCTCGTCTGCAAAAACATTTAATAATCCTTGATTACTAAATATTGTTTGGATATTCATATCCTTGTCAAACTTCAACGCAATACCTCTATCTTCTCTTCCTTTTTCTCCAATAAAACAAAAATATCCTCCGTCTGACATTTCTTTCCTACAAACTATAAAACATCCATTTGAATCCATACATCCTTCTTCCCAGCCTTCAAGACTTTCTTTAGGAATCTGATAATATGTATGCTTTTCTTTATATTCAAAGCATATACTATCAATCTCATTCACTAAATTTTTATAGCAGATGTTATTAGACCATACATTGACTGCTTGATTTTCGTAATGGGAAATGCTATCAATTTCAGATAAATAATAGGAAATTGTATCTTTGTCTATGTAGAAGCTAATAGAATTTATATTTGTTTGTGAGAAAACAACTCCAATATTGATAATGAAATATAATAAAATTGTCAATTTTTTCATCTCTTTATTATTTTATAGGTTAGACCATTCACATAGACTAAATAAACTCCTGTATTCAAATTTAAAACGGAGAAAGCGTATTCTCCATTCTTATGGACAGTTTGCTTGAAAACAAGCGTGCCGTTAGTAGAATATATAGCTATGGTACTATTTGCTTTGAGAGAAGGGAACAGCAATAATTCACCATCAAGTTTAAATGAAGTCTCTCCATTTTCCAAATTTGTGATTCTCGTTGAAGAAGATTTTTCGTAAGTGAAACGAGCCATATTCTCTAATACATAATTAACTTCAATGCCATTTGAAGTTATAACTAAATCTGTTTCCGTAAATGTTACTTTGGGCTTTTCCGCCAAAGCATACGCAACCTTTGTTCCGTCCTTTGCCCATACGACAAGATTGTCTATAGGCTCATCTGCAACTGCCACTATACTAATTAAAGGCAGCAACATAAGTAAAAATATTTTTTTCATTGAATAAAAATAGGTATAAAAAAGGCGTGCACCATTCTTTCCGCTTGTCTAATCTCAGGTTACCGCCAAGTGACCTACACGCATAACAAGCAAAGAATGGCTCACGCCTTGCAGGCGTGAACCTTCAGTCTGCTTGTCCTCATGCGTTGAATATTGGCGGTATTCGAGATTAGAGAACAAGAGCTAAAAGCTCAATATATTTTTATATGTTCATTTCAAGTTTTGGGAATGGAAACGCTTTCAGTGTTAATGTTTTCCATGCTGTTTTGCATGGCGATTATTAATCTCTAACCTGCGGAATGCAGTCCGTTCAGGACTGTCGGTGTGCATATTCATGCACCTTTTCTCGCCATGGCAAAGTTGAAGCAAGCTTCACTTTACTCATTTGGCTTAACGAAAATGTTCCTGTATGCGTTTCATTCTTTTATTTCTGTTTGTATTCTGTATTTTTAAGTTATACCTTGGAATAGGGCTGTCTGCAATCCATATTCCGTTAATTATCCCAACCTTTTGATTACGCGAGGGCAAAGAGAGCATGTTCACTATGCCAAGCGTAAAAAAGGTGTGCGTAAGCGAATATTTTACTTCGCTGACACGTTATCAGGGGACAAAGTTACGATTTTTTGTTTAAAAAGCAAAATTTTTTCCAACTTTTTTATGTTCCTAATATTATTTGTTCTTCTTTTTTATTACCTTTGCAAAAGATAAGCTAATATATATGCTCTATGTACTTAACAGAAAATATTATCAAGCTATTGACGCTGTTCAGCTGCTATCTGGCTGCCGTCCGCGATGCCGAAGTGGCATTGCCGGAAGAGATAAGCAGGGAACTGCCTGCAATAGTATCGGCGGCAAAACCAGACTGTGAGCAACAGCAATGGATTACATTAGGAGACTCAACGGAGCTCGTAATGGTTACTTCGATGATGACCGGCAAACGGGCAGCGTCTTTCCCTGACACAACAGAATGTTTCACCATGAACCAAGGTAAACTGTGGGTGACACTACCCTACGACCTGGAGGAACATTTCAGGCGCAGACTGCCGACATGCAATGACTCGACGGAATGCAGAATGAGACTGGTGCAACTGCTCGGGCTCCCACCCACCTGCAACTACGACTGCCTGCTGATATTTTATGCCGATGCAAAGAGCATAATACGCCCTACGCCTGACAACGAAACGACTGACCACGAGGCGGAACTGTGCTTCCCTGACGCTGCAACGGCAGAATACAGGGAATGGTTTGAGAAAAACGTGCAGTCGTCATACCATTCAAACTTTCCTTATCCATGGACCCGTTTAGGGTACACATACGACTGGAACTGTGACACCCCCAGTCATATAGGACCCGGGGAGTTTATTGTGAAGAAGGGGGCAACGGTAAAAATCGCGAGGAAAGTGGACTGCTGGACATGGTATAAAGAGCTGTCTGCTGAACATTAAACACTGAACACTATATATAATATAATAAGGTGTAACCGCCAAAGGCTTGATTTAAAGCAAGAGCTAATTCATAAAAAACTTATAAAAATAACAAAAAGAAACTTTTTTAGTATTTTTCTTAGTAAATTGTTGCATAATCCAAGAAAAAAGTGTAATTTTGCACACAGAAATCAAAACACAAGACATGAAGTTATAACAACGGCTTCAAAACAACAGAAATAATAGGTAAAAATAATAAAAACAAAAGTAAAAAGATTATGAACGCAAAAGAAGTAGTAGAATCACTGAAGCAGAGATTTCCAGGTGAGCCTGAGTACATTCAGGCTGTAAGCCAAGTTCTTCCCACCATCGAAGAGGAGTATAACAAGCACCCCGAGTTTGACAGAGCAAATCTGATTGAGCGTCTGTGTATTCCAGACCGCGTAATCCAGTTCCGTGTGTCTTGGGTTGACGATAAGGGTAAGGTGAACACCAACATGGGTTATCGTGTTCAGCACAACAACGTGATTGGTCCCTACAAGGGAGGTATCCGCTTCCACAAGTCTGTGAACCTCGGTATTCTGAAGTTCCTTGCTTTCGAGCAGACTTTCAAGAACTCGCTCACCACTCTCCCAATGGGTGGCGGTAAAGGTGGTTCCGACTTCTCTCCACGCGGCAAGAGCGACGCAGAGGTTATGCGCTTCTGCCAGGCATTCATGACAGAGCTCTACCGTCACATCGGTCCTGATGAGGACGTTCCTGCAGGCGACATAGGTGTAGGCGGTCGCGAGGTTGCTTATATGTTCGGCATGTACAAGAAGCTCACCCATGAGTGGAGCGGTGTGCTCACCGGCAAGGGTCTGCAGTTCGGAGGTTCGCTTATCCGTCCTGAGGCTACCGGCTACGGTACTGTTTACTTCCTCACTTCAATGCTTGCAACACGCAACATTGAGCTCAAGGGCAAGACTGTGCTGATTTCAGGTTCAGGCAACGTGGCTCAGTATGCCACAGAGAAGTGCATCCAGTTGGGCGCAAAGGTTCTCACTCTGTCTGACTCCGACGGTTATATCTACGATCCGGACGGCATCGATGCCGACAAGCTGGCTTACGTAATGGAGCTGAAGAACGTGGAGCGCGGACGTATCAAGGAGTATGCAGAGGAATATCCTAATGCAGTATATCATGCAGGCGAAAAGCCATGGAACGAGAAGGCTGACATAGCACTGCCATGCGCCACACAGAACGAAATCAACGGCGAGGCTGCTGCTGCTCTTGTTGCCAACGGAGTGTTTGCCGTTGCCGAGGGTGCCAACATGCCTTCTACTCCTGAGGCAGTGAAGACATTCCAGGATGCCAAGATTCTCTACTCTCCGGGTAAGGCATCAAACGCCGGCGGTGTGGCTGTGTCAGGTCTTGAGATGAGCCAGAACTCTGAGCGTCTGTCATGGACAGCAGAGGAGGTTGACAACCGTCTGAAGCTCATCATGGCTGACATCCACGAGAACTGCGTGAAGTACGGCACACAGGCAGACGGCTACATCAACTACGTGAAGGGTGCCAACGTGGCAGGCTTCATCAAGGTTGCAAAGGCTATGATGGCTCAGGGTATAGTATAAATACAGAGCGAACACAAAATAAAACCATAATAATGAATTGTCCCCACGGTTGAGCAAACAACCTGTGGGGACAATTTTTAGTGTTCACTCCCACGCCTCCAGCCTGTCGGCTATCTCCGGCATACTGTCACGATGGAACTCGGGCGACTGCCCCCTGCGCAGCTGCACCGTGTAATCCCTGACAAGGGCACGCACCTTGGGAAATAAGAATATGACGGCAATGAGATTGCATACTGTGATAAAAGCCATGCAGAGATCTATGAGGCTCCATGCGGCAGAAAGCGTCATCATGGAACCGAAAAGCACAAACACTGCCGACATGACACGGTAGGCATAAAGCGCCGTGCGGCTTTTGGTGAAAAACACGAGGTTGGTCTCACCGTAATAACAGTTGGCAATGATGGTGCTAAATGCAAACAGCCAGATGGCAACGGCAATAAACGGATTGCCGAGCGATGGAGCAATAACTGCCGACAACGCCTCTTGGGTCAGGTTGATACCATCGGCAGCATGTATGTCGACACCACTGCAGAGAATAATGAATGCAGTACACGAGCAGACCACAAGCGTGTCGCAGAAAACACCGAGAGCCTGCACCAGTCCCTGTTTCACAGGATGGCTAACCGTGGCTGTGGCGGCAGCATTGGGCGCCGAGCCTTCGCCAGCCTCATTGCTGAACAGTCCGCGCTTAATGCCCTGCATGACAACAGCACCTAACGTTCCGCCTGCCATCTGCTCCATGCCAAAGGCGTTTCTCACAATGAGCATCAGGACATCGGGAAGAACCTTAATATTCCATATCACCACACACAGCGCAAGAACCATGTATGCCAACGCCATCACGGGAACAACAGCCGAACTGAAACGCGCTATGCGGTGTATGCCGCCGAAGATTATCAGAATGATAAGCACAGTAAGCACGCTTCCCATCAACACAGCATCAATGCCAAAAGCCTTCTCCCACGCCGCACTTATGGCGTTGCCCTGCATGGCATTGTTTGCAAAGCCAAAGGTGATAATCATCAGCACCGAGAACACCACTCCCATCCACGTCTTGCCAAGTCCGTACTTCATGTAATAGGCTGGACCTCCGAAAAACGAGTCGTTGCCGCGGCGCTTATACAACTGTGCAAGGGTGCTTTCAACAAACGCCGTGGCTGAGCCGAACAGTGCCATAACCCACATCCAGAACACAGCACCGGGACCTCCCACGCTTATGGCTGTAGCCACTCCTGCCAGATTACCCGTGCCTATGCGGCTCGCCAATGCCACTACAAATGCCTGAAACGATGATATGTGTTTTTGACCTTGCCCGCTCTTGTCGTTGCTGCCAATCATAAGGCGTATCATCTCGCCTATCATCCTAAACTGCACAAAACCTGTGCGCACAGTGAAATAAACAGCACTGCCCACGAGCATTGCTATCACAATGTAGGTCCAGAGAAAATCCTGTATGCTGTCAATGAGAGAAAAGAACATTTTAAATGAAGAATGAAAAATGAAGAATGAAGAATTGAAGAAACGTAAGTTCGACGAAATCAATGAAGAGTGAAGAAACGAAGTTCAATGAAGACTACGGAACTGATGAGCTTGCGAACTAATAAAAAACGAAGAGTGAAAAATGAAAAATCGGGATGTACAAAACAGCAACCTCAAAAAGATTCTTCATTCTTCACTCTTCATTCTTCATTTAGATTCCCAGTTTCTTGCGAATGTCCTTAGGAATGGCATTCTTGTTCACCATATAGTCCATGGTGCTGCGGGCGATGAAGTTCTTCGACATATACCAGATGCCCTTGTACTCACCGGTCTCACCCCATGAGTTCTTCACCATGTAATACTCGCGGCCTGTCTGGTCCTTGGCAATACCATAGATGAGCATTCCGTGGTCATCGGTCAGCTCCCAGCTGTCGTAAGCCTGCTGACGCATCTCCTGTGTGGGAACAACCTCAGGTGCGTTGACACCCAGTGAGTCAATGATGTCGCGCTTCTTGCCCGGAGCAAGTTTCAACCAACGTGCCATGTCGCTGCCAGAGAGACCAGGCAGAGCCTTTGCATCGAGGTTAAGGGCGATACCATTGCGGGTGAATCCCTCTTCCGACACATCGCCGCCCCACAGCACGCAATAGCCTTCCTTAATGGCATTGTCGATGATAGCCATCATCTCGTCCATAGGCACGTTGTAGCTTGGCTCCCAGCGCCAGTTGTCCTGCACCTCAACCACGAACGAAGAATAGAAAGGATGGTGTGTGTAGCTTGTTATCGATACATAGTCGTCCATGTTCAGTCCGAGGCTCTTCACATATGACTGGGGGGTGTACTCCTTGCCGTCAACCTTGAAGCTCTCAGGACACTTGCCAAGATAAGCATCGAGGATGCCCTGAAGTCCCACCTTCCACTGACCGCTGATTTTCTTGGCGTTGCTCTTAGCAACAGCCTGCACGTAAGGCTCCATCACAGAGAAAAACTCGTTGAAGTTGTTGAGCGAGTCGCCATAGAGAGAGCCTGGGAACGGCATTGCATTCTCTGGACAGATGCCCTGATACTTCAGCACATCCTTAACGTCGGTGCAGCTGCCGCCCTGCGAGAACGACACGTCGCCGTGCATGCGCACTGCCTTAACGGCACGGTCCATATAGGTCTTGTTGGCAACAAACGACTCGCAGAGGTCTACGGTCTTGCCCGACTTCTTGAGAATCTCGGTCTCAAAGAATCCCAGACCTGAGTAAGCCCAGCACGTACCGCTGCGGTTCTGGTCCTTCACGCTTGTAATCTTGTTTTCCTTAATTACGGTAAACACCGGTTTGTTTTTGTTCACTGAGTCTTTTTTCTCAGCGTTTGCGCCAACAGCCACTAAAGCCATAAGCGCAAGAGTCATCATTTTTTTCATTTCTTGTTTTATTTTTGTAAGAGTTTTATGATTATATTAAGAGTGTTAGGAAAGGTAAGAAAAACTCCACACTTCACACTCAACACTGAACACTGATATATTCCTCCACGTCCTTGGCATGATAAGGAATGCGCTTGCTGCCGAGGAAGCGGCAACCATCCTTGGTGATGAGGATATCGTCTTCGATGCGTATGCCGCCAAAGTCCTTATATGTCTCCACCTTGTCAAAGTTGATGAAGTCGGCATTATGTCCGCGGCTGCGCCAGTCGTCAATAAGATCAGGAATGAAGTATATTCCAGGCTCATCAGTCATCACCCATCCTTCCTGCAGACGGCGTCCGCAGCGCAGGCAGTTGGTGCCAAACTGTGTTGACGGCTGCACCTCGTCGTCGAATCCCACATAACGCTGTCCGAGTCCCTCCATGTCGTGAACATCCATTCCCATCATGTGACCAAGTCCGTGAGGAAGGAACAGAGCATGCGCTCCTGCCTTCACTGCCTCATCGACGTCTCCCTTCATCAGTCCGAGCTCTTTCAGGCGCTCGGTCATCAGGCGGCAAACATTCATGTGAACATCATACCACTTCACACCGGGCTTAGCCACCTGCAAAGCATAGTCGTGACACTCCACCACGATGTTGTAGATGTCCAGCTGACGGCTGTCGAACTTGCCGCTCACAGGAGTGGTGCGGGTGTGGTCGGAACAGTAGTCGTCAAGCTCACAGCCTGCATCACAAAGAGCCAGACGGCCGTTGCGAAGCAGCTCGTCCTTAGGCACACCGTGCATTATCTCGCCATGCTGGCTGAAGATGGTGGCGAAGCTCACCTGATTGGCAAGCGAGTTGGCAATGCCGCTCACCTGACCTGCCACGTAGCGCTCGTTCACTCCGTCCTTAATCAGGCGCATAGCCGTTGTGTGCATCTCGTAACCCACGTCGCAGGCACGCTCAATAGCCTCAATCTCCTGCGGTTCCTTAACTGCACGCATACTTATCACAGCCATGATAAGCTCCAGTGAAGCCTCGTCACGCTGGCGCGACGGATGAATGCCAGTGAGATCCATTAGCTGTATCATCGTGTCGTGGCGGTATGGCGGCAGGAAATGAATTTTTCTGCCCTTAGCCTTTGCCACGGTGCAAAGCTCGCTCAGACGGCTCATTGGGGCTGTGTTGGAGATACCTACCTGCGCGGCAAGCTGCGCCACACTGTCAACAGAGCCAAACCACACAATGTCCTCAATGTCGATATCATCGCCAATGAGCATCTCGCAGTCGTTGTCGATATCGATAACTCCCACAAGCCCGCTGCGGTGCTGCCCGAAGTAATAAAGAAAAGAGGAATCCTGACGGAACGGATAATAGGCGTTGCCGGGATAATTCACAGGAGCCTCGTTATTGCCCATCATCAGTATGATGCCGCTCTTCACTTTATCCTTCAGAGCTGCGCGACGGGCTATATATGTCTCTTTACTAAACATAAGTTTAAAATATTAGTTTTTTTATAAAATTTCCTGCAAAGTTATATATTTTTTTCTATATTTCATTATCTTTGTACAAAAATTTAGGAAATTATAATATATTTCCCAAACTTTGTTTTACCGATTTCCTATTGACTTCATCAACCGTTACTCTCAGGTAAAGCAGATACTCTTTTTATTACCTTAGCTAAGCAAATGCAAACTTAAACCAAGGTAATAAAAATTAAATCATGACATCAACAAGATTAAAAATCAAGACTTCTGTCAGGCAGAAGAAAGAGGGACAAACTGTATTCAGTTTTTTCCGCAGTCAAATCACACAGTTACAGCAGATTGGGAAAGTGAGTACTGCCGCCACTTACAAGCAGACACTCAACAGCATCATGAAGTACCGGCAAAACCGCGAACTGTCATTCAAAGACATTACGCCGGAACTCATGCTCGCATACGAGGCATGGCTGCACTCCTCGCACCTCTGCCGCAACACCACATCTTTTTATATGCGCGTACTGCGCACAGTTTATAACAAAGCAGTGGAACTGCACTTGACAGTTGACCAACAGCCATTCAGACAAGTCTATAAAGGAATTGATAAAACCGAAAAACGTGCTATTTTTCTTACTGACATCAAGCGCATCAAAAATGTCGACTTGTCTTATAACCACACCCTCGACTTCGCCCGCGACATTTTTCTACTCTCTTTCTATCTGCGCGGCATATCGCCCATTGACCTTGCATTCCTGCGTAAGTCAGACCTCTGCAATGAACGCCTCACCTATTGCCGTCGCAAGACAGGACAGCAAATGAGCATACATTGGGAAAAGCCAATGCAGCAAATAATAAACAAATACCCCCATACTGGTACACAATACTTGTTGCCGCTAATACAGCGAGAAGACGGCACAGAAATGCAACAATACCGTGTCACGGCACGCAAAATAAACCGCAAGCTAAAAAAAATCTCCTCTATTCTACGCATCTCCACCCCATTGACCATGTATGTGGCACGCCACAGCTGGGCAAGCATTGCCCATGCCGAAAATGTTCCAGTCAGCGTCATCAGCGGAGCTATGGGACACGATTCCGAAGCGACCACACAAATCTATCTGGCTTCAATCCAAGCATCACAAATAGACAAAGCTAATCACAACATTTTGAGGAAGTTATAAGACAAAACATGTTTAGCAAAATTGACTCACTCTTGGTAAGAGTGAGTCAGCCATGAGAGCAGAATGATAATAAAAAAACACGTTCTCCCCAAAGCCTTCGGCAAGGATAAAAATGCCAGTTTTATAGCGACAGGTTGACAAAACTTGCCGACGCCGTAGGCGTTAGTTTAAGAAACCCGTTGGATGAATTAAAATAAAGCATATTTAATTTGCCCTATAGGCTTATGATTGAGAAGATTGAAATATTGCAACATAGTGAATGCCGCCACTTTGGCTTCCATTCTGGCGAAGAGACCGCTTGGTTTCTTCGCATAGTTGCGTATCATCATGAGATGATCATTCTGTTGAGAAGACACCGACTGAGGTGCGCAGGCAGACGGTGAAGGACTTCAAGACAGGACGCATCAGAATTATGGTGAGCGTGGATTTGTTTTCCGAAGGTTTTGACTGTCCTGATGTGGAGTTTATACAGATGGCACGTCCTACGCTATCGTTGGCTAAGTATTTGCAGATGGTGGGACGAGGACTGAGGAAGTCGGAGGGTAAGAATACGTGCGTGATGATAGACAACGTGGGACTTTACCGTATGTTCGGGACACTGTTGGAGCGGAACACTGACCTGCGACTGACGGGAAACGGCATTCTCGCAATAACGGGCAGGGGCAGCAAGACACGGTATGTGGACCTGCGTAACGACATGGAATATACGAGCCGCCCGATGTCTGTGTGGTTCGGAAGCGTGGAGATGCTGAAGGTCGGAGACAAATGCTACAGCAGGACAAAGCATCCGTACAAGGCGGGATTCAGCGGAAAAAAGCACTGTATAAAGGACAGGGGATTCTATGTGGACATATTCATGAACAATGATGCTGAATGGCGACGTATGCTGGAGGGCATGGGAAAGCCCAACATTCAGCACACCGCATGCATACTTGCCAATGACGACACAAGCTGGTATATTGTAAGCTCAACGCTGGAGGACGGAACAATGAACATAAAGCTGAGAAAGTAACACGATGGAGAAAAATCGTAAAAGGACGGCAGGACTCACACTCCTGACCGTCCTTTTACATATAAAAAAAGTTAACGTTATTATATTTTGTACATTTAATCGATTTTTTGCAGTAATTTTGCTTTCCATTATGAAAGAAGCAGAAAATTATATACTTGGCAAAGACTGTGCCCTTGTACTTGAAGGCGGAGGAATGCGCGGTGTATTCACCAGCGGGGTGCTCGACGCATTCATGAAACACAAGCTATGGTTTCCCTATTGCGTATCGGTATCGGCAGGCGCATGCAACGGGCTGTCGTATGCCAGCCGTCAGGCACGCCGTGCCAGAGTGTCGAACATTGACATGCTTGCAAAATATAAATATATAGGTATTGACCATCTGATAAAACAGGGAACGATCTTTGACTCTTTTCTGCTTTATGACCTGTTTCCAAACAAGATTATCCCCTACGACTACGACACCTATTATAATAATAAGATGACGTTTGAGATGGTTACGACCAACTGCACAACAGGACGTGCCGAATACCTGAGTGAGCACAGCGGTAACAACAACCGCCTGCTGCGCATCTGCCAGGCAAGCAGTTCGCTGCCATACGTGAGCAAGATTGTGACAGTTGACGGCAAACCGATGCTCGACGGCGGAATTGTGGACAGCATACCCGTGAGACATGCGCTGAACATGGGATATAAGAAATGTGTGGTGGTGATGACACGCAACATGGGATACCGCAAGACTTCCAAGGACCGTAAGGTGCCACGGTTCATTTATCAGCAGTACCCAAGACTAAGGGTTGCACTGAGCCGCAGGCTTGAAGAGTACAACAAACAGCTGGAGGATGTGGAGCAACTGGAAAAAGACGGCACAGTGATGTGCATACGCCCAGAACGCCCGTTGGAGGTGGACCGTATAGAAAAGAACACGCGCAAGCTGGAACGGCTCTATGAGGAGGGCTTTGCGCTTGGCGAGCGCTTCTGCAAGAGCATCATTCCCTCGGGTCTGCCCCCCACATCATCTTCTTCCGGAGAGTATTAAAATAGTTTTCGCTGAAGCGCTTCACAACATGGATATTGTATGATGCACGGCGCAGAAAAACCTTGCTGCCGTCGGTCACCTTTTCGCTGTTGCCGTCCACAGCCAGCAGAAAGTTGTGGTTGCGGCTCTCAACCTGCAACGTCACCTCGTCCTTGTCGGAAAGCACTATAGGGCGGACATTCAGACTGTGCGGCGCAACGGCAGTAAGTGCAAACACATTAGTGCCCGGAACTATTATCGGACCGCCATTGCTAAGAGAATAGGCTGTAGAACCCGTGGGAGTGCTCATAATCACACCATCTGCCTGATAGGTGATGAGATAATCACCATTCACCGAAGCATGAATGCTTATCATCGATGCATTGTCGCGCTTGAGCACAGCCACATCGTTGAGAGCATAGCGGCGGAATGCCTGATTCTCATTCTCCACACTCACCTCTATCACCTCACGGTCGTAAATCTTATAGTCACCGGCATAGAGCGAGCTTAGACAATAGTCAATCTCCGACGGCACCACATCGGCAAGAAAACCAAGCCGTCCGATATTTACTCCAACAATAGGGATGTTCTTCTCCCCCACTCTCGCAGCCGATTTGAGAAACGTGCCGTCGCCGCCCATAGAAATTACGAAGTCGGCATCGAAGTCATTACCCTCAAACACTCTATCCACCTTGATGTCAAGATGCAGGGTGTCTACAAGAAAGCGGTAAAACTCGCCATCGATGCTTACTTCGGCACCATATTTGGAAAGACATGACAACATGTCACATATTGACGCCGACTTCTTGGGCTGATAGACATTGCCGAAGATGGCAAAACGTAATTTGGGTTGCGACATACGAAAAATTGTTGTTTTTAATACTTTTTACCTATTTATTTAATGGTGTTTACCAAAAATATTGTACTTTTGCACACAAGATACACCTTGTTATGCTGAACGAGGTACGAATTTTGCTACTGCAAAGTTAGCAAATATTTACGGATTATGCACCATAATGGTGCGGAAATGAATGGCGTTTTACGAAAAAATAACAAAAAGATGACAAAACTGAGTGTAAACATAAACAAGATTGCCACCATACGCAACGCACGGGGAGCCAACAACCCCAACGTGCTGCAGGCGGCAATTGACTGCGAGATGTTCGGAGCGCAGGGCATAACTGTGCATCCGCGTCCCGACGAACGGCACATACGTTATCAGGACGTGCGCGACATACGCCCTAACATCACCACAGAGCTGAACATCGAGGGCAATCCCATAGACCGCTATATTGACCTTGTGCTTGAGGTTCGCCCCACACAGGTGACACTCGTGCCCGACAGCGATGACCAGATAACAAGCAACCACGGCTGGAACACCAAGGAGCACAAAAACTATCTCACTGACATTGTGACACGATTTAAGACTGAGGGAATAAGGACAAGCATATTTGTTGACCCCGACCGCGAGATGGTGCGATATGCAAAGGAATGCGGAGCCGACCGTGTGGAACTCTACACTGAGCCATACGCTGCCAACTATGCCGCCGACCGCAATGCCGCCATACGCCCATTTGTAGAGGCTGCCATAGAGGCACGCGAGATAGGGCTCGGGCTTAACGCCGGTCATGACCTAAGTCTGGAAAACCTACACTTCTATCATCAGCAGATACCTTGGACCGATGAGGTGAGCATAGGTCACGCCATCATCTGCGATGCTTTATATATAGGTTTGAAAGACACCATCGAGAAGTATTTAATGTGTTTGAAATAAAAGGAAAAAAGAATATGGTTTACGAATTTCTTGCAACAGGATTTGAAGATGTGGAAGCCCTCATCCCTGTAGACATTTTACGCCGTGCAGGCATAGAGATAAAGACAGTGAGCATCACCGGCGAGCGTATGGTGGAGTCGGCTCACGGAGTGAAAATTGAGGCAGACATGCTTTTCGAGGATGCCGACTTCGACGATGCAGAGCTGCTGATGCTGCCGGGCGGTCTGCCTGGCTCAACCAATCTGCGCGACCACGAAGGAGTGTGCAATGCTATGCTTGCCCAATACAACCGAGGCGGTAAGGTGGCTGCCATCTGTGCAGCTCCTATGGTACTTGGCAAGATTGGCATACTCAACGACAAGCGTGCCACATGCTATCCCGGTTGTGAGGACACCATGACCGGAGCCGAATATACAGCCGAGCTGTTTACCGTTGACGGAAACATAACCACAGGCGAGGGGCCTGCAGCAACATTCCCCTATGCCTATGCTCTTGCCGAACAGCTCGTGGGCAGCGAAAAGGTGGAAGCCCTCAAGGAGGGTATGCGTTTCAACCACCTCATGGGCAAATAACCGCAACAATGGACTATATAATAATAGTAGCTGGCGGCAAGGGACTGCGCATGGGCAGCGACATACCCAAACAGTTTCTGCCGGTGGCGGGCAAGCCGATACTCATGCACACGTTGCAGCGGTTCAGGGACTATTCCGAGACTCTCAACATAATCCTTGTGCTGCCCAAAGCACAGCAGGAATATTGGCAGGAGTTGTGCAGAGAATACGCCTTTGATGTTGTACACACCGTGGCTGACGGAGGCGAGACACGTTTTCACTCTGTGAAGAACGGACTGGAGAAAATTCCTGATGCAACTCAAGGAATTGTCGGTGTACACGATGGGGTGCGCCCCTTCCCTGCCATTGAGGTGATAGCTGACTGTTATGAAAAAGCCCGCACACACAAGGCTGTGATTCCCGTGACTCCAATAGTGGAGACAGTGCGCAAGCTCGACGGCGACACAGCATGCGAAAACATTGAAGAATTAGCATCGCACACCGTGGCGCGCAGCCGTTACCGACTGGTACAGACACCACAGACTTTCAACATACAATTGTTGAAATGGGCTTACAGTCAGGAATACACCGATATGTTTACCGACGACGCCTCAGTGGTGGAAGCCTACGGACAGCAGGTGACACTGGTCAACGGCAACAGAGAGAATATAAAAATAACAACACCCTTCGACATTATTGTGGCGGAGGCACTAATGAAAAATTAAAAAGAAAATTATGAATTACAACAATCCTGAATTCGACCGCGCCATGAGCTCCAGCAGCTTCGGCACGGCACTTAGTGTTCCTGCGCTCATGCGCAAAGTTTATGTGTGGATGACCTTGGCTCTGGTCATAACTGGCCTGACATCCTACGGTGTGGCAACAAGTCCCGGCATCATGCAGATGATATTCGGCAACCAGCTTGTGTTCTGGGGTCTCATCATCGCTGAGTTTGCCCTCGTGATAGGAATCAGTGCGGCCATCAACCGCCTGAGCATCAGCACAGCCACACTGATGTTTGTACTCTACTCTGTTATTAACGGCGCCACCCTGTCGAGCATCTTCCTGCTCTACACCATGAGCTCCATAGCATCGGTGTTCTTCATTACAGCCGCCACCTTCGGAGTGATGTCATTGATTGGCATAGTCACAAAGACCGACCTCTCGGGCATGGGCAAGATGCTGATGATGGCACTCGTAGGTCTGATAATAGCCACCGTTGTCAACATATTTATGAAGAGCAGCGGGTTGGCAATGATTCTAAACTATGCAGGTGTGCTGATTTTCGTTGCACTCACAGCTTATGACACACAGAAGATAAAGAACATGCTCGCCATGGCTCCGTCTGATGAGAACGGACAGAAACTGGCACTTCTCGGTGCCCTGTCGCTCTATCTCGACTTCATAAACCTCTTCATCTATCTTCTGAGAATACTCGGTGACAGAAGAAACTAAAAATAGTGTTTAACAAATTACATAAAAAGAGCCGCAAAATGCGGCTCTTTTTATGTAATAATTCATTTGCAAACAAAATTTAATTCAAATTATTTTACATTGACTTATCTCAATTATTTGATAATCAACCTATGGAAAATGCGAAAAAGGGTTAAAACATTTGGCAGGTACACAAAAAGTCCGTACCTTTGTGCGCGATAACAATAGTTAGGCAGTGACATATCTCGTGAAGAGATAGCCTTTCTTTAAAGAATTTTTTATGAAGATTACAAAAAAGATTGTATGTTTAATTTTATTGGTATTAACAACATTTCCCTCAAAAGCGGGTACAAGCGGAAAACAGTCACAGAGGACCTCGTATGACTGGACACGCGTGATAAACGCCATTATCGAGGTAGAAAGCGAGGGCGATGCAAAAGCGGTTAGCGGCAACTCATGCGGAGCAATGCAGATAACGCCCATTCTGGTTAAAGAGTGCAACGAGATACTTGAGAAACTGGGAAAGAAAAAGCGCTATACACTGAAGGACAGATTCAGCATAGCAAAATCGAAAGAGATGTTCCTGCTCATACAGAAGCACCGTAACCCGGAAAACAATGTGGAGAAAGCCATCCGCAGATGGAACGGCGGTCCACGCTACAGTGTGAGACACACTCAAAAGTATTATAACAAAGTTATGAAAGCAATGCAGCACCAATAACGGTGCTGCTTTTTTGTACCCTAATTATAACAAATTCTATATAATATTCAAAATAAAACATAAATTGTTGGGGAGTTCGGAAGTTTTGCATTATTTTTGCAAAACAAAAAAATTAAACAGTCATCGTGACTATATATAAAATAAGGTATAAAAAACAATAACAAATAAAAACAGAAAAAGATTATGACAACAACAATCATCATCATTGCCGTTGTGGCAATCATCGCTATCTGGTGCATCAGCATCTACAATAACCTCGTGCGCCTTCGTAACAACCGTGAGAATGCTTTCGCCAATATTGACGTACAGCTGAAGCAACGCTACGACCTGATACCGCAGCTCGTGGCAACAGTGAAAGGGTATGCACAGCACGAGAAGGAACTGCTGACAAAGGTGACAGAGGCACGCTCGGCAGCAATGGGAGCAACAACCATCAACGACAAGATTGCAGCCGACAATCAGGTGAGCAACGCCCTGGCAGGACTCAAGATACAGCTTGAGGCATATCCTGACCTGAAAGCAAACCAGAACTTCATGCAGCTGCAAAGCGAGATTGCCGACATTGAGAACAAGCTGGCTGCCGTGCGCCGCTTCTTCAACTCTACTACAAAAGAGCTTAACAATGCCGTGCAGACATTCCCGTCGAACATCTTCGCCGGTATGTTCGGTTTCCACAAAGAGCCAATGTTTGAGGTGCCTCAGGCTGAGCGTGCCATCGTGGAGAAAGCTCCGGAGATTAAGTTTTGATTTGGGAAACTCTTAATTACAAAATTACAAATCGGCTTTAGCCGACAATTCATAACACAAAAATCGTAATTCGTAATTCAAGCTATGCGCTACGTAGGAATGCAGACGCAGATACGCCACAACAACATGATGACCATGTTGTTGCTCTTGGCGTTTCCTGCCATTATATTAGGAATGGTGTGGGTGTTTCTTGCCCTTGTCAACTACTTTGGCACTTACACCTACGACCAGTACGGCAATATGGTGAACATGCTCGACGCCGAGACCGTGAACTATTATTTCATGCAAGCCATACCGTGGGTGGTGGGAGGAGTGGGCATTTGGTTCCTCATTGCCTATTTCAGCAACAGCGCCATGGTCAAGCATGCCACTGGTGCCCGTCCACTGAGCCGCAGGGAGAATCCGCGTGTATACAATATTGTGGAGAATCTCACCATGGCATGCGGCATGGACATGCCACAGGTGTGTGTCATCGATGACCCTCAGCTAAACGCCTTTGCAAGCGGCATCGACAAGAAAAGCTACACTGTGACCGTAACCACAGGACTACTCAACCTGCTTGACGACGATGAGCTGGCGGGAGTGATAGCCCACGAGCTGACTCACATCCGCAACCGCGACACACGTATGCTCATCATCAGCATCGTGTTTGTTGGCATTGTCTCTACAGTCATGAGCATGGTTATTAACATCTTCCAGAACATGCTGTGGTTTGGTGGTGGTATGCGCAGCAGGGACGATGACGGCAAGAACAATGGTCTGTCGATGATTGTGGTGATGCTCATAGGAATAGTGTGCACAGCCATTGCCTATTTCTTCACAATGCTCACACGATTCGCCATCAGCCGCAAGCGTGAGTATATGGCAGATGCCGGAGGTGCTGAGCTTTGCGGCAATCCGCTTGCACTTGCCTCGGCACTTCGCAAGATTTCGGGCATGCCTGGTCTCGGTCAGGTGGGACGCGATGACATTGCACAGCTTTACATCATCCATCCGCAATCATTCTCGGGCGGTATAGGCAACTGGCTCTCATCAATGTTCAGCACCCACCCCGACACAGCTGAGAGAATAAGGATATTGGAGCAATTCTAACTCCTCATAACTACTAAAAAATAAAACTACAAAACAAAACTATATGCAAACAAAACAAATCTTCATGACGGCAATCACAATGTTTGCCGCCGTAACCATGCAGGCTGCCGACTACGGCAAATACTACACAAATCTGCCCACACCTATTGTGGCAGTAGAGCCATTCACCCTACCCGACTACACCGTTAGTATAACCGACTTTGGAGCTAAGGGCGACGGAATAACGCTATGTACAGAGGCTATACAGAATGCCATAGACAAAGTGTCACAAAACGGAGGCGGTCACGTCAACGTGCCTGCAGGAGTATGGCTCACCGCTCCCATAGAGCTGAAAGACAACGTGGATCTGCATCTCGACAAAAACGCGATAGTGTTTCTCACTCCCGACAAACCTCTCCACGTTGACAGCGCAAATCCCAAAGCCAAGCGTTGCCGTCCAGGCATCAGTGCCGAGCGCAAGAAGAATATCAGTATCACAGGCAGCGGCATCATCGACGGCAACGGAGCGCAGTGGCGTCCTGTAAAGCGCGGTAAGGTGAGCGATGCCGAGTGGAAAGAGTTCAAGCAGATGGGCGGCATCGAAAAAGACAACGGAGCATTATGGTATCCATGGAACCTGAAGAGCGGCTACCCCAATCTCGGCAAAAGTCCGGAGAAACAGGAACAGATGCGCAACGATGTCATACGTTTTGAAAACTGCGAGAACATCCTCATCCAAGGTGTCACAGTGCAGAACTCGCCCCGTTTCCATGTACATCCCTGCAACAGCAAGAATGTAATCATCGACGGCATCACCGTTCGCTGTCCATGGAATGCGCAGAATGGCGACGCCATCGACCTTAGCGACTGCAACCAGTGCATCATCGTAAACAGCACCGTGGATGCAGGTGACGACGGTCTCTGCATGAAGAGCGGCGACATGAAAAAGAACGCCGTTGCCAACGGATGCACCGACATTCTGATACAAGACTGCACCGTGTTCCATGCTCATGGTGCCTTTGTCATTGGCAGCGAGGATATCACCGCAATGAAAAACATCGTGGTGCGCAACTGCCGCTTTGCCGGTACCGACACAGGACTACGCTTCAAGAGCGGCATCGGCCGTGGCGGCAAGACTGAGAACATCCACATCTCCGACATCGTGATGACCGACATAAAGGACGAAGCCGTCATAATACAATGCGACTATGTAAATCTGCCTGCAGGAGTGAAAAAGGAAGATGCAGCCCCATACGTTGAGCAACTGAAGCAAAAGGGCGAGAAAGTTCCTGAGTTTCAGGACATAAATATCAGTAATATCACCTGTCGTGGCTGTGAGACAGCCATCAAGGCTGCCGGCATTGAAAGTATAAACGCCGTTCACGACATCAACATCGCCAACAGCACCTTCGTGTATACCGACAAAGGCAACGCCATAGATGTTGCCACCGCAAAGGTGAGCCTCAAGAATGTGAATTTGATAGAGGACAAGAAATAAAAATACTGTAAAACATTTTGTGGTTTGAAAGAAATGTCGTATCTTTGCAAAAGAAAGGCATCGCCTCAGCAATTTATAACAAGCTATAAGTGCATTCGGCTCGCACTTTCTTTGCAAAATAGTTGGAGGAAACTCAACTAAACTGATTGTTGAAACTGACAAAAGGAAAGGACATACAATGGAGCAGCAATTGAAAAAGTGCCCTGTGGGCATACAGACATTCGAGAAAATAATTGCAGGTGGATATCTGTACATCGACAAGACAGAATATGTGTACAATCTTACGCATAATGCTGCAACATATTTTTTTCTGAGCCGTCCCCGCCGGTTCGGTAAGTCACTGCTCACTTCAACTTTGAAAAGCTACTTCGAGGGAAAGAAAGAGTTGTTCAAAGGACTGGCAATGGAACGGCTGGAAAAGGAGTGGACACAACACCCTGTGCTGCATTTTGATATGAGTACGGCAAAGCATGTGGACAAGGAACAGCTGGAATCCATGCTAAACTTCCAGCTCTCACTATATGAAAAGGAATATGGCAAGGCGGAAGATGCAGTGAAAATCAACGACCGTTTTACCAACCTCATCATGAGTGCCTATAAACAGACAGGCCAAAAAGTAGTTGTACTCATTGATGAATACGACGCGCCGCTGCTTGATGTGATGCATGAGGAAAAAAATCTGCCGGTGCTTCGCAATGTGATGCGCAACTTCTACTCTCCGTTGAAAGCCTGCGATCCATATTTGCGTTTCGTGTTCCTCACAGGCATCACTAAGTTCTCGCAGCTCAGCATTTTCAGCGAACTGAACAATATCAAAAACATCAGTATGGATGAGCAATACGCAGCTATATGCGGAATCACAAAGGAGGAACTGCTCACACAGATGGCAGATTATATTGAGCGGTTTGCCGAAAAGCTAAACATCACCGTAGAAGAGATGCAGCAGAAACTGAAGGCAAAATACGACGGCTATCACTTTATCTGGCCGTCGCCCGACATCTTTAACCCGTATAGCCTGCTGAACGCGTTTAACGACTGGAAACTTGACAACTACTGGTTTGGTAGCGGCACTCCAACTTATCTCATTGAGATGCTGAAAAAGTTCAATGTACCGCCATCGCAGATTGGAGGGGCTATGGTGACAGCGGATGACTTTGATGCTCCAACAGAACATATGGTGAGTATCACGCCACTGCTCTATCAGAGTGGCTATATCACCATAAAGGACTACGACAGTGAGACGGAGCTGTACACTCTTGACATACCCAACAAAGAGATACGCGTGGGGCTGATGCGCAGCCTGTTGCCCAATTATATGGAGAACGGCAACGGTGCGCCCGGCAACACCTCCGTGGCAAAAATCTCGGCTTTAATACGTAGGGGGGACATGGACGGAGCACTCACCATGCTTCAGGAGTTCCTGCTCACCGTACCTTATTGTGACAACACCGACTATGAGGGGCATTATCAGCAGTTGCTTTATGTAATATTCAGCCTGCTTGGTCACTATGTAGATGTAGTAGTACGTACTCCGCGTGGACGTGTCGATATTGTGCTGCGCACTCAGACTACCTTATATATAATAGAGCTGAAGCTCAACAAGAGTGCCGCCACGGCAATGAGGCAAATAGACCTGAAAGACTATCCGTCACGCTTTGCGCTCTGCGGACAGCCGATAGTTAAGGTTGGCATCAACTTCGACAGTGAGAAGAAGACAATTGGGAAGTGGGAGATAAAATAATAAGGTAACCAATAAAAACAGTCTTTATTAGACTGTTTTTATTGGTTTTTGTACTATTTGCACTCTTATTCTATTAAAATGAGCCGATTCCTTGTGTAATTACGGGAAAATGATTATCTTTGCAACTGTGGTTGATTCAACCACGGTTGCAAATCCATGATTGGGCTTGACAACTATGACAACAAGTCGTTCATGGCTAAAATCGAGCACATAAGAGCCAAGATATTATCAGGATATGAGATAGAATCCCGACTTTATACCATAGATGATATGTGATGAAACGGTAAGGTTCGTCAGACTGTCCGTCACGCTTAGCGCTCTGCGGACTGCCTAGTTAAGGTTGGAATCAACTTCGACAGCGAGAAGAAGACCATCGGGAAGTGGGAGATAAAATAAAAAAAGTACTATTTGCACTCTTAATTACCCCAGTTCGAGATAAGAAACTAATAAAATCCAAATTCTAACCCATTCTTGTCAGCATAAAAATCCTCCTCCCAGCATAAAGATTTATGTAGGTAGTCAGTCCAATTAGTCCAGTCCAATCTTTCAGAATATCACCAACTGTCTTGTTTGCTCTATACAATTTCCTTGCAGGGCTTTAGGCTTGTTGTCAAAAAAGCAATATGCTCCCAATGCAGAAATAATATTCATAAGGAAGTTTCCCACTGACCTGTGCCTTGAGTGTACAATATGTGCTGTATTTTTCTGCATGTCGTTAATCGTTTCGATGTTATATCTCTTGCGAAAAGTCGAACAACTTCTGCGAGATGTATCCTTTATCGGCAAACAACTTGCCATACAGACGTTTTGCTAATGTCTTGAACACCTCTGGTTCCTTGTCGCTCACGTTGGCTCCAGTAAGAACAAAGGCTATAATCCTCCCCTCTGTCATTACATGCCAGATGGAGTTTGAAGCCATGGCACCATCCCATCGTTCCTTTTCCATTGGTGGCGATGCCCTTAAGTTGGCATAACGTCTAAGATTATGGCAAATCGGTATTACTGTGGAATCCACGAATGTAATGCCTGTGCATCTTCCGAAAACCTGCAGGTTCAGGAAAAACATCAGCTGGAAGAACACGCGGTTGTAGGACACGGCCGTAGGAAAATCATTTATCAAAACGCCTTTAATATAAGAGAGATAATAATGTTTGAAGTTGCGGTAACTGCCGAAGTGAAAAAGAAGAAGGATTGTCATAATTTCACTATCTGACATTGAGGCAGAACGTCTGCGGCGAGGTCTTGAGTCTGATGATATCAGTATTTTTTTGCGTTCTCAGCCTCAATTTTTTTGTAAAACTCATCGATAATACAGAAAATTTCTGTAACTTTGTCCCTTGTAATCATATTGGTGGTTTCTTTTATTGATCATCACCTACAAATTTACAAAAAATAATTGAGATTACCAAATTTTTAGATATTTCTTATCCCAAACTGAAGTATCATTTTTATATAGAAGTAATATTTTAAAATTTGACCATATAGGTATAAAATGACAACAGCCTCAAAGGTAGAGCCTCTGAAGCTGTTGTATATGAAGGTATTTCCTATTTATAAATAATCAATATCCTTTTTTGAGAAATTTCTTATAGACAATGCCATGGGTGGTAGCAATCGCTGCAACATAAACACCATCGGAAAGGCTTGTTACGCTGATACCATTCTCAAATGTATCAGTAGAGATTAAAGTCAAACCAGATGTCGCTATTACTTTGACTGATTTTACATCTGAAAGATTACCCTCAATGTATAGAATATCTTTAACCGGATTAGGTGATATTCTCAATCCATAACCAACTAAGATATCATTAATACCCGATGAAATATCCAGATTCAAACTATAAGGAATGGAGATTGAGCCTAAAGGATTTTCATCGAAAGTTATAGATTCTTTGGCATCTCGGATTTCCCCTGAAATATTGTCAATGGCTTTAAAAGAGATATTATCTCCTTGTTGGCCATGAACAGTAATGAACAATGAACCTTCCACATATTCGCCAATACCTCGACATTCATCACCACAAAACGCTCCTATCAAATAATCATCCTCTGAAACCATGATGCCATTATCGAGTATTTGGGCGATTATAGTCTTATTGTCAGCAAATCCTTTTTCATTGTATTGCCATGGGTTGCTATGATTTGTTGTCGCAGAGAAGTTTGAGACAACAGATGACTGGAACTTGAATGAGGCAGGTTCATTTGCATAGTACATGTAGCCTTCATTAGGAACAAAGGATTTCAACGTACCAAGCCATCTGCCATCTGAGAATACGGCGAACTGAGTATGACTCTTAAGTATGTCGTTTTCTTTGGCCGCCAGATTTACTAAAGCATCGCTGATGCTCTGCTCGTTAGTTGGCACATAAGGAATCCAGTTCCAACCTTGGGATAGACTAAGTTCATAATCATCTTCAGACACTGTTGCACCCTTAATTTTAAGAGATGTAGTATTATTGACTTTAATCTTGTATGTCCCAGGAATCATCCGTTCAATCGAACCATCAAGAATGCCGCCGTCAAGCACCAAGCCGCCGTCTTTAGTCCTTACTTCGGTCAAAGTAGGTTTAATTGATTTGAAGAACTGCATTGGATTATAAAGATTCTTGTCATCGAAAACAGAAGAAATCCAGTTCCAACCCTGATATAGCGGGATGGTAGATTCTTTAATGTGGCTGACAAATGTAGCATATAATTCAGTGTCGTGGTTAATGGGTAATTCAAGGATATTTGTACCATCTGAGACATCTGAACCATTAACAGTCCAATGTGAGAATGACCATCCATAATTAGGAACGGCTTCAACCTTTAGGACTTGACCGAAATCATATATACCAGTTGCAGCTCCGTCCACATAGCCGCCCTCTCCATTGCAATCTACAGAGATTTTGAATTGCTGAAGAGCAAAACGAGCTGTATATTCCTTGTCTTCAGTTAAAGACGCTTCTGTTTCTGGAGTTTCCGAGATCAAATCGTCACCGCACCACCATCCAAGGAAGTTATATCCCGCAGAAGGAGTGGCTTGCAGTTTAACTGTTGAATCATAATCATAAAGCCCTGTCACGGGAGTAACTGAACCACCTTCAACAGGTGTGGCTACTGTGGTCAATTTGACTTTTCCGTCTACATATTGAATCCATGAGACCTGTTTGCCTGTAGCACCAGCAAATCCTTCAGCATCTGAAATAGATGTTGTTTGAATTGACAGCACATAAAATCCATTTTCAAGAGTCACGGATGATAAGTCAAGTACGTATTCCGTATCTGTTTTTGATGTTATAGTCACTTGTGAAATGTCAATACGTTCACCTTGACATGACAAAGACAGATCCTCAACTGTAAATGTGGAAGGATCAATGGGCTTATTAAATTTGACTGTTACTGTCTTTAATTGTTCGGACAGAATATCATCTTCCTCCGACAAGCCAATAACAGAATCAACGGCAAGTTCTATGTCGGGCTTTGGAGTAAATGTCAGCCTATACGATGCATCCCCATTCGAGAAATTGTCAATGAAATGCAGAAGGTTTTCAGCAAGTGGATCTTTACCGTCACGAAGTGTACGGTCTGTCTGCCAGAAATTATCTATGGCGAGTTCCATTCCATCGCTCATCCGCTTTATCGAAGAAAGGCTTTGTCTGCCATTCGTGGGATCAGAGATTGTGCCGTAGTTCCACCCCGGCGCAGATGCCGAAATATTCAAGATGTACTCAAGGTCACTCTCCTTGGTTATGAACGCATCGCGAGCTATCGCTACATCAGCTTTGGTTCCGTCTGTGAAATAAAGCTGGTCAGGGGTGTCGAGAACGTCTGTTATATCGTTGACAAGGAAAGCCCTTCGCTTGATGTCATCTCTCGTCAGATCAAATCCATGTATAAGCTCATGAATTGTCACTGTATCTACTAATGATAAATCCGGATTGTCATGGCTTGTCACATGTGTTGATTTTACATCATATTTGACAAAATGGCCAAGCAGCGAACTCTGTAGCCACCATTGCGCATAGCTTTGCTCTCCTGCTTTCAACGAACCGAAGTCAGTTACGGAGCTACCTCCCAACATCATAGAGTGTTCACCTCCGTTGAGTTGAGAACTAATTAACTCAAAGTTGACATAAAGCCCTTTTTCATTGCTTACAATCTGTGGCTGGCCTGTTGTCAATTTAAGACTGGTTGCATCTCCTGCTCCAATATTATTAAGAAGCAACGCAAATTCAGATGGTTTCATGGGTTCGATTTCTTCAGTCAGCGGATCATCCCCAAATACATCACGCTGCATGAAATATGTCAATTCAAGCTGTGGAGAAGGATTCACAGTCAAGGTTACAGGATTGAGAGTGCGAGTCACCGTCAATCCAGTATATGGATCAATATAAGAGAAAGTGCCACCGAAACTATATTCTTTCGATTCTGTTGGAGCCGCATATTTAGTAGGGATAAACAATATCGATGCTTCACCATTATGCGAAGGTTCAAGCGACCAGCCGCTGTTGAAATCGAGACCTCCCTGAAATCCCGCAAGTTTTTCAGGAGTAATCTCAAATTCACGTCTTGTAGCAACAACTCCATTCTCATCCTTTACTTCAAGATTGAGTTTGAAGTCTCGGAGTGCGGCTGTTTGATGTCCGTTGTTCAGACTGAAAATTCCCCTAAATGCTTGACGGGTCATCACAGCACTTTGTTTGAATGACAAAGTCACGGTGGAACATATTGCATCCGAGTTGTCTTTGGTATGGTTCTCCGATAGCCCAAAAACCCTCACAGGAATCTTACACATTATGTCACGATATCTACATACTATCGTATCTTTGCCAATCTTCAGACCGGAAATCTGATTATCATTAAAAGATACAAATCCTTTCGAAGAAATGATTTCAGGATATACAGTTGAAACGGAACCATCTTGCCATCTTACATTAGATGAAACAGAAACAGTATCATCTATTTCAATCATCATAGGTGATGCAAAAATATCAACAGGAAGCAAACGGCTGTTGGGAACATCTATAAATGTACTGTCTACAGATACAATCTCTCCATGTGAAAATCTCACACCTAAAGTCCTTATTCCTCCTTCATGTGTTTTAGGAATCTCGCATTTAAATTTATCTGATCCAAAATGCAGTTGATTATCTGCAAATTGTATTATGACCATATTTGACACATCTTCTCCCCCCTGGCAATCCACGGATAATGAGTCACCTTCAATACTTACATTTAAGAACCTTTCATTATCATTCTGTAAAGAAACCATTCTTTTCATGGAATTTGTAGACTCTTTATCTTCAAAATGAAATTTTCTATCTAACGGATGAAAACCCGAATGTGCAAAAATCGGACTTTCAGTCTTGGCCAACAGAGCATTTCGAACACCTTGTTTTACATTCTCGTTGTGAGTACTTTCGCAGTGCCAAGGACCTTCAATATAATTGATATTATTTTCCTGCAATCCGCCTTTCTGACTTTGCACAGAAACCACATAGTCAGAAGTGCCAATTTCATTTAGATGATTATAACCTAAACCTCGACTAAATTGTATTATTGCACATAATACGTTTTTCGAAAACTCAGGTACAGTATCGTCAAAAAACCTTGATTCTGTTACGATAGCATGAACCGGTATATTATCCATTCGCTTAAGTGCCGATGAATTGTTCAAATAATTGTCGATTGAATATGAATCAACCGCCAGATCGGATATAGCTTCAAACGAATTAAATCCTTTTATCTTTATCCAATTAAATAATATTATCTTAGCAGTAAGTGGCAACAGAGAGACAATATCTCCCAGCTCACTACCTGAATGAGGTGTATTAGCCGTTATAACCTTGTGAACATTTTTATTATCAATATATTGAACATGGAGACGGGACAGGATTCCACCCATACTATGACCCACCAAATCAGCCTTGTTCACAACTATTTGATTGTCCTTATATTTTTTGAACAGAACATTTATACGTCGTTGTGGTACGCCCACATTTGTTGTAAAATATCTACAATTGGTTTTTTCGTATCCTACAGTATCTATCTGATTTTCGTTAAAAATATTGTCACGAATAAGTTCGCGGGCAAATTCACTCCAACATGTTCCATTATCATGGAGACCATGAAGCAATACTAAAGGTACACGCCAAATTTCTATATCTCCGGCTTTAACTTCCTTTGAGACACCATCTTTTGTATATCTCAGATATGCGTTGATGATTTTTCTATCCGAAGTTTCATCAGGATAATCAATTGGGGCTGTATAAATCACTTCTTTATAAGTATCGGAAGAGGATAAATCGCCTACATCATCTGATAAAAACCATTCATAGGAATATCCGCATTCTTCTTTAGGAACTCTTGATGATGGATCTAATGATATTTTAACTTGAGATACTCCGTCTGCAGCCACACCTTTACGGATAGCGCGGGAATTTACTTCTGTCACGTTAAACTTAAAGTATGGTTCTTCGTCACAATCTTCATTTTCTTCAGGTTCGCCTTCTGGTGCCAACGGTTCTTCTGGATTTTCATTATCGTCGCCATCTTGAGGGTTGGAACCCGGTTTGCGGTCACAATATTTTTCCGGATTGCTCCAGTCTATAACATAATAGTCAGAGCCATAAGAGGAACCGCCACCCCAGCAACCGGGACGACCAACGCTGCCAGAGCCGCCGTAGCCACTGCCATGACCACCAGAGCCGCCAGAACTGCTGCCACTTTTGAAACATGATTTCTTACCATACTTCTTGAGCATTCTTACGAATTGGTCCCCGGTGTATTTCTGACATAACTCCTGATATTTCGCCTTGCTGATTATCCATATACATTCACGGTTGGCGCGAGGTGCTTTAGCTCGTACCTCGGAACTTGA